>Ga0209839_10000171_pt1 | contig 31941 bp, 23 predicted proteins | sample OrgsoiDNA2013050_FD_185800 | JGI IMG/M metagenome (GOLD analysis project Ga0209839, IMG submission 185800) | Permafrost soil microbial communities from the Arctic, to analyse light accelerated degradation of dissolved organic matter (DOM) -... | ecosystem: Environmental > Terrestrial > Soil >... | reverse complement strand
TCTCGTCGATCTCCGCCAGCGGCGACTTCACCCAGAGCAACACCTGCGGCTCGTCGATCGCGGCGAACGGCTCGTGCACCGTCAGCGTGAAGTTCGCGCCGACGGCGGCCGGCACCCGTACCGGGAGCCTCACGGTCAACGCCGGCGGCGTCACCAACACGGTGAGCCTGACCGGTACGGGCACCGCGCCCGGCCCGGTGCTCAACGCCGCCCCGGCCAGCCTGTCCTTTGCCCGCACCCTGGTCGGCTCCACCGCCGCCGCGCAGACGGTGACGGTGACCAACTCGGGCACCACCGCGGCGACTGTCTCGGGCGTCGCGGTGACCGGGGACTTCAGTCAGACCAACAACTGCACCAGCATCGCGATCGGCGGGTCCTGCGCGGTGACCGTCACGTTCAAGCCCACCGCGGCCGGGACCCGTACTGGCACCCTGACCGTGACCAGCAACGCCAACAACAGCCCGACCACTGCCACCCTGAGCGGCAGCGGCATCGGCAGCACGACCAACATCGCGGCCGGGCAGCCGGCGTCGGCGAGCTCGGTCAACAGTCCCTTCGTCGCCGCCAACCTCACCGACCCGGACCCGTCCACCTACTGGGAGAGCACGAACGGCTCGTTCCCGCAGTGGGCCCAGGTCGACCTCGGCCAGAGCTACAGCATCGGACAGGTCACCCTGAAGCTCCCGCCGTCGACGGCCTGGGGCGCCCGGACGGAGACGCTGTCGCTGCTCGGATCCACGGACGGCTCGAACTTCTCGACGATCGTGGGCTCGGCCGGATACACCTTCGACCCGAACTCCAACAACAACACGGTCACCATCACGTTCAATGCCACCACCGCCCGGTACGTCCGGGCGAACATCACCGCTAACACCGGGTGGAGCGCGGGCCAGCTGTCCGACTTCGAGGTCTTCCCCGCGGCCGGCGGCGGCTCCTCGACCGCGACCCTGTCGGTCGCCCCCGCCGCCCTGACGTTCGCCAGCCAGGCGCTCAACACCACCAGCGGCGCGCAGGCGGTCACGGTGAGCAACACCGGAACCGCGGCCGCGTCGGTGTCCGTCATCGCCACCTCGGGCGACTTCTCGCAGACCAGCACCTGCGGGACGTCGATCGCGGCCGGCGCCTCCTGCACGGTCAGCGTGAGGTTCACGCCGGTCGCGTCCGGGACCCGCACCGGCAGCCTCACCATCGCCAGCAACGCGTCGAACAGCCCGGTCACGGTCGCGCTGACCGGCACCGGCGCCGGCGCGGTGAGCAACCTGGCCCTGAACCAGCCAGCCTCGTCGAGCGGGTTCACCCAGACGTACGCGCCCGCCAACGCCGTGGACGGTAACACCAGCACCTACTGGGAGAGCACGAACAACGCCTTCCCGCAGTGGCTCCAGGTCGACCTCGGCTCGGCGAAGAGCGTCAGCCGGATCGTCCTCGACCTGCCGCCGTCTACCTCGTGGGGCACCAGGACCCAGACGCTGTCCGTCCTGGGCAGCACCGACGGCTCCACGTTCGCCACGATCGTCGGGTCGGCCGGCTACACATTCAACCCCTCGACCGGCAACACCGTCACGATCACCTTCCCCGCCACCAACGCCCGGTACGTCCGGCTGAACTTCACCGGCAACACCGGGTGGCCCGCCGGACAGGTCTCCGAGTTCCAGGTCTGGACCAGCTGACCTGACCCCTGGTGCCGCCAAGAGGTGCCGTTCACACCCGGAAGGCGTGAACGGCACCTCTGCACGGGGAATCCGTCGGCATGTATCTGGGCGCTACCGCGGTCCTCTTTCAGATCGAGGACGGCGATCCGGCCGCCCGGACTGGCGACGACCCGGAGGTGCCCGGTGGCATCGGCGATTCAGTACCCGCCGCGCTGGCCGACGCGCGAGCAAGCCGAGGCCGCGTTCTTCGACGCCGTTCGCGGCGGACGCCCGACGCCAGGTAGCGAGCAGGTTCGTGCCCTGCCCGACGCTGAGCTGACCCGGCTGACCCGCCGTCTGCTGCGGCTGCGGCGCGAGTGCGGCTGCCAGGCCGGCGCGTGCTGCCTGACCGCTGCGCTCATCGCCGCGCCCGTCATCGCGGCTGTGCACGGCGCGTCCGGGCTGACCGGCGTGCTCGGTCTCGCGCTGCTGTCCGCCGGGTGCGTGATCGGTGCCGCAGTGCTCGGCAAGGTAGCCACGATCGCGGTGTTCCGGCTGCGCTGGCGCACCGAACGTAACCAGGTGCTGCGGCAGCTGGCCGAACGGGGGGCGGTTCGCGATGTCATTTTGCGGTGAAATCCGGTACGCGATCGTGCGTACGCGAGACGAGTGGCGGTCGGTCCTGGTTCAGGCCTGCACGCAGTGGGCCGACGAGGGGTCGAGCCAGTGCTCCCAGTGGGCCGACGAGGGCTCCAGCCAGTGCTCCCAGTGGGCCGACGAGGGCTCGAGTCAATGCTGTGACTGGTGGCCGTGCTCGTGGGCCTGCCAGGCCTTTTACTGGGTGGCGAACTGGGTGTGCCAGGCCTGGTACTGGGTGGCGAACTGGGTGTGCCAGGCCTGGTACTGGGTGGCCAAGTGGGTGTGCCGCGCGTTCGCCTGGGTCCTCTACTGGGTGCTGACGATCGTGGCGTACCTCGTCTGGTACGTGCTGTGGATCCCGTGCCAGGTGCTCGGCGGCCCCACGGGTCCCGATGGCCGAATCAAGCACATTTTCGTGCTCGTGCTGGAGAACCGGTCCTTTGACCACATGCTGGGCGTCTCGACGGGCACGGTTGACGAGGACGGCGCCATCCATCCGGGAGTCGGGGTCGACGCGGTGACCGGGCTGCCGACGACCGTGGACGGGCCGGGCGCCCAGGCCAACGCCTGGGATGGCCAGCTCTTCCAGGTGCGGGCGGGCGCGCCGTTCGTGATGCCGGTCGACCCGCCGCACGAGTTCTGCGACGTCAAGCTGCAGCTCGCCGGCACCAGCATCTCGGGGAAACCGCTCGACGACCGGTGCGACTACTCCGGCGTTTACCCGCCGCTGACCATGGCCGGGTTCGTGGAGAATTACGCCAACCAGGCCGTCGCCGAGGAAAGCGATCCCAGCAGCCAGCAGGAAGCGCAGGCCGCGCTGGCCGATCTCGACGCGGTCATGGCGTGCTTCACGGCGGCGCAGGTACCGGTGCTCAGCACCCTGGCCAGCGAGTTCGCGCTCTGCGACCGGTGGTTCTCCGCGCTACCCGGGCCCACCTGGCCGAACCGGTTCTTCCTGCACGCCGCGACGTCCGGGGGACTGGACCGCAGTCCGACCACGCTGGAGACCATCGGGTCGCAGCTCGACGGCTATCAGTTCGAGAACGGGACCATTTACGACGCGCTGGACAGCGAGAGCCTCGACTGGCGGGTCTACCACGGTGACGCGTTCCCGCAGGTGTCCGCGCTCGCCGGCATGGATCTGGTCACCATGGCCAGTCACTACCACGGTGTCGACGACCTGGCGACCGACCTTCAGGACCAGGACTTCTCGGCCGCGTACGTCTTCATCGAGCCGAACTACGGTCATGTGCTCACCCACGGCGGCAACTTCCAGTGCGGTAACAGTCAGCACCCGATCGACGACGTTACCCGGGGCGAGGCGCTGATCAAGTACGTGTACGAGTCGATCCGCCAGTCGCCGCACTGGGCCTCCAGCGTCCTGGTCATCACCTATGACGAGCACGGGGGCTTCTACGACCATGTGCCGCCCACCGCGGCGGTGCCGCCGGGCGATGTCACCGACCCGGATAACAACGGCCATGGCTTCCGGTTCGACGAGCAGGGGGTCCGGGTCCCGGCGGTCGTCGTCTCGCCCTGGATCCCGGCCGTGGCGCCCAACGGGCTCGAGGGCCAGAACTGCAACCTGATCGACCACACCCGGTACGACCACGGCTCGCTGCTGGCCACGGTCGAGCGCCTTTACGGCGTGCCCACGCTCACCGCCCGGGACGCCGCGGCCAATGACTTCCGGCACCTGCTGTCGGCGGACACCATGCGCGACGCGCCGCTGACCTTGCCGGCCCCGGCGGATTCCGGGTTCACCTGCGGTGCTGACCAGCCGGTCGAGCGGGCGGCGCGGCCGGCCGGCGCGCCGCCGCCGCCGCGCACTCCGCTGCACGATGCGTACGGCACCCCCGCGGACGAGACGGAGCTGGCCGCCCGCCCGGTCAGCGCGACCTTGCGCGGGTTCGTCGAGATCGCCGCCATGCAGGACGTCCGCCTGCATCCGGCGGACCGCGAGGACGTCATCCAGCGGGTCCGGGCAATCCGGACGCTCGGGGATGCCCGCACCTACATCGACGGGGTGGCGACCCAGCTGCGGGCCGTCGGCCTCGGCGGAAACGCCAAGCACGGCAGTTAAGAAGCACGGGCAGTTAAGAAGCACAGCACCTGAGGAGGACCAGCCATGGCCGTGATCGGAAGCCAGCTGTATTCATTCCGCTATACCGCAAGCGTGTTCGGCACGGTGTTCCAGCCGGACACCCCTGCCGCCGCAGCGCTCGCGGCTATCGAGGCGAAGCTGACCGAAGGCCATGCGGACTTCCTGGCCGGCCAGTACCAGCCCGCGATCGATGCCTACCACCAGGCCGCGTCCCTGATCTACGGGCAGCTTCACCCGCCGGCCGTCGGCGGCACCGGGGCCATCTCGCTCGCTCCCGGGCTGTTCACCCCGATGCTGTCGCTGGGGCTGGAGTGGATGAACGTGCTGGCCCCGACGGTGCCGGTGGCGGCCACCCGCCCGCGGGTCCTGGCCGAAATCGCCCCGCTGGCCGCCGGCGCGCCGCCATCCGACGCCCTCGGGCTGCGCAGCCAGGTCGTGGACCAGGGCAGCAACGCCGACGCCGCCGCCGACTGGCAGTACTCGCAGACGCTGACCGCGCAGGCTAACCCCAAAGCGGCCCAGTTCTTCCTGAACCGCGCGCAGCAGGCCGCCCCCGAGCTGGTCAAGCAACTGCAGGCCGTCGCGAGCTCGCAGGTCAGCCTGGATCCCGGTAGCTCGATCAGCCGGGTCGCACTCCCGCCCGCACTGACGGTCAGCCGCACGTACGGCATCCAGCAGGCCGGTGTCATCAGCACCCTGACCTGGGCGGTGGGCGACGGCCCGCCCGTGCCGCAGGCGATCACCACGCTCTACCAGTCGCGCGTGACCACCAACGACCTCACGCTACTGCGCAACCTGCCCGCCTGTCCCGCCGACCTGGCCGCCGACCTGCCGCGCATCTACTTCTACGTCATCCCGCTGGCGCTCGCGGAGTGCTACCACGCGCTCGGCGACTACACCGACGCCGAGACGGACTACCTCCAGGCCGCGAGCTACCAGTTCCTGAACACGACCGTGGAGGCGCCCTACCTGTGGGCCCGGCTCGCCACCCTCTACCTCGACTGGGGTGACTCGCTGTTCCGCCAAGGCGACGCACCGGACGCGCTGCCGATCTACAGCCGGCTCATTAACCCCGACGACACCGAGCCGTCCAGCGCGCTTTATACGACCGCGGCCCTCCAGCCAGGCGCCGACATCGCCCGGCAGGTGCTGGCCAACCTGGCCGGCATATCGACCCTGAACCTGGACCCGGACATCGTGTCGGTCATCGCCGCCGTGCGCGGTCAGCTGGCCAAGATCTCCGGCGGCCTGGACTTCTGGGGGTTCTGGACCTCCACCGTGCCGATCTGGACCTTCGACTACCTGCAGGGCGCGGCCACCAACTTCGCCCAGCTCGCCGTGTCCATCGAACGTGACGTCATCGACTTCTGGGACCGGGCCGACCAGGCGACGCTGACCCGGCAGCAGCTGGCCAGCAGCGCCTCGGCCGCGACCGCCGAGATCTCTGCCGCCCAGACCCAGGTCATCGCGGCGCAAGCACAGCAGGTCGTGTACCAGGACGGGTCAGCCCTGGCCGCGCAGCGGGCCACGGACGCAACCGCTAACGCCGCCGAGTACGCTACCCAGTCCGATCTTGCCATCTCCTACCAGGCGTCCTCGGCCCAGATCAGCGGCGGGGACGACGGCGACCCGAACGAGCTGAACCAGCTCGCCGACCAGCTGTTGTCCGGCCAGGGCTTCAGCGGCAGCACCGGGACCGTCGCCGCGGCCACCCAGCTCGCCGGCGCCAAGGCCAACCGCCAGTACGAGATCGACAGCCTCAACCGCCAGGCCAGCGAGCTGGCCGCCGCGCAGGCGCAGGCCAATGCCGAAGTCAGCGCCGCGGCCGCCCAGACCACGGCCGCCCAGGCCGCGCTCGCGGTCGCGACGATCAAGGCGCAGGGTGCGGCCGCACTGCTCGGCGCGTTCGACGACCAGACGTTCACCGCCGACGTGTGGCAGCGGATGGGCGACGTCCTGTTCCGGCTGTACCAGCGGTACCTCGCGATGGCGCTGTACGCGGCCAAGCTGATGCAGCAGGCCTACAACTTCGAGACCGACCAGGCGCTCGCCGTGATCAAGCCCGACTACAGCACCGACGAGGTCAAGGGCCTGCTTGGCGCCGACTCGCTGCTGGCGGACATCGAATCCTTCAGCTACGACCTGATCTCCAGCGCCCGGGGCAAGCCGCAGCCGGTCAAGCAGACCATCTCGCTGGCCGAGCGCTACCCGTTCACCTTCGAAACCCAGCTTCGCCGTGGCGGGGCGATGGATTTCCAGACCACGCTCGACGACTTCGACAGCTACTACCCGGGCGCCTACGCGGGGCGCATCGCGGCGGTCGAGGTCGACGTGGACGGGCTGGTGCCGCCCGCCGGCGTGTCCGGGAGCCTCACCAACGCCGGCATCTCGGTCTACCGGCTGCCGTTCGCCGCCTGGCCCGACCAGGCCACGCCGGCGGTGAAATACCGGGTGCAGTCGAGGGAGACGCTGGTCCTTTCCGACTACGCCGCACGCGACGACGCACTGCTGATCCAGGCCGATTCCCGGCAGCTGCGGATCTTCGAGGGCGCGGGTGTCGCCTCAACCTGGCACCTGGAGCTGCCCAAGGCCATCAATGACATCGACTACGGCGCGCTGCTCGACGTGCGGCTCACCTTCTACTACCAGGCGCGCTACGACCCCGGCATTGCCGCCGCGGTCAGCCAGCAGCTGGCCGGACGGCCCGGATTCACGGCCCGGCAGCGGGCCATCCCGCTGCGCTGGATCTACCCCGACGCGTTCTTCGCCTTCCAGGCCGCGGGAACGCTCTCGTTCAGCCTGGCGCCGAGGGACTTCCGGAATAACGAGACCCAGCCGCAGCTGACGGCCGTCGGCGTGGTCATCGCCACGGACGGCTCGGTGACCGCGGGCGGGCTGAACGTCGGTCTCGCCACGCCGGCCAGCGCGGTACCCGTGACCGCCACGCTGGATGGCAACGGTCTCGCCGACTCCGGCACCAGTGGCAGCCCGTGGGCCCCGCTGGCCGCCGGCACCGCGCTCGGCGGGTACACGATCACGCTCGCGGCGGCGGACAACCCGACCCTCGCCCCCGGCGGAACGCTCAACCTGGCGCCGATCGTGAACATCGCCCTGCTGATGAACTACACGTTCACCCCGCGCAGCTAGGAGGCCGTGATGAGCACGGACATTGGCTTCGACTCGGCTACTCCGTCGCTGCCCGCAGGCGGCGGCGCGGTCAGTGGCCTGGGCGAGACGTTCACGCCCGACCTGTCCACCGGCGGCGCCACGTTCACGATCCCGCTCGACCTGCCGAACGGCCCGGGCGACATCGGCCCGCGCCTGCGGCTGAGTTACGACAGCAGCCAGGGCGCGGGGTCGTTCGGGCTAGGCTTCACGCTCACCCTGCCGCGGCTGCTCCGCTCGGTCGCCCGCGGCTTTCCCCGGTACGACGACACGGACGCTCTCGTGCTCGAAGGCGCCGGCGAGCTGGTCCGGATGGGCGCTGGCGGCTACCGTCCGCAAGTCGACGCCGGCGCCTGGCGCGTGCAGGCCGACGGCGACGGCTTCACCTGCCTGGACCGCGAGGGCAACAGCTACACCCTGGGCGCCGCGGCCGCGGCGCGCCTCACCGACGGGAGCGACCCCACGCGGGTCTTCGCCTGGCAGCTGGAGCAGGTCACCGACGCGCTGGGCAACACGGCCACCTTCACCTGGACCGCCGACCAGGGCCAGCTGTACCTGGCGACGATCGCCTACGGCGGCTACGAGCTGGCCTTCGGCTACGAGCAGCGCCCGGACGTGCTGCGCTTCGGGCGCCCCGGCTTCCTGGTGACCACCGCGCTGCGCTGCCATCAGATCGCCCTGCGGCTGCCCGGCGACCCGCAGCCGATCCTGCGCACCTGGGATCTCGGCTACACCCAGCATCCCTCCAACAACAGCTCGCTGCTGACCACCGTGACCCTGTCCGGGCACGCCGCGGACGGCAGCGCGCTGACCGCGCCGCCGCTGACGCTGGGCTATTCCGTGCTGGCCGAACCGACCCTCACCCGGTTCACCGCGGCGGCGCCGGGGCCGCCGGCGTTCGATGCCCCGGACGCCCGGACCGACCTGGTCGACTGGACCGGCGATGGGCTGCCTGACCTCCTCGATCTCGGCCCATCCGGACAGGCGCGGCTGTGGCCGAACCTTGGTGGCTGCCGCTGGGGCACCCCGCGCGTCGTGGCGCAGGTCCCGGCGCTCGGCCGGGCCGGCGCCGTCGCGCTGGCCGATATCGACGGCGACGGAGCCGCCGACCTGATAGCAGTCGACCGGCCGCTCGCCGGCTACGTGCCCCGCGACCCGGCCGGCGGGTTCGGGCGTCCGGTGGTCCTGGCTCAGGCACCCTCCCCCGTGCCGGGCGCGGCCGCTAGCCGGCTGGTCGACCTGGACGGCGACGGCGCGGTCGACCTGCTGGCCTCCGACGGCGTCAATCTGGCGCTCTATTACCAGGATGACGGTGCGACCGGCTGGCAGGCTCCGCCCCAGGTCGTGGGCCGCGGCGCCGCGCCGGTCGGCGATCTCGCCGATCCCCACGTCTTTCTCGCCGACATGACCGGCGACGGCTCCGATGACCTGGTGCGCGTCGACGGCGGCGGCGTCACGTACTGGCCGTATCTGGGCCTGGGCCGGTGGGCGCCGCCGGTGCGGATGGCGGGCGCCCCGGAGCTCGGCTTCGACGCCGACTACACCCGGCTGCTGCTCGCCGACGTGGACGGGGACGGTGCCGCCGACCTGATTCAGCTCACCGGGGAGACCGTGCGAGTGTGGATCAATCAGGTCGGCAGCGGCTTTGCCGCGCCGCGGGAGATCCGGGCCGTTCCGACGGCGCGGATGACCGCGGTGCGGGTCGTCGACATGCGGGGGACCGGCGCGGCCGGCCTGCTGTGGTGCATGAGCGCCCGGCCCGGCGATCCGGCCTACTTTTTCCTCGACCTCACCGGGGACGCGAAACCCTACCTGCTCAACGCCATCGACAACGGGGTCGGACTGTCCACCCAGGTCGGCTACAGCACCTCAGCCCAGGAAGCGGCCCGCGACGCCGCCGTCGGCCGGCCCTGGCCCGCCCGGCTGCCGGTCGTGGTGCCCGTCGTGGCCCGCGTCGACTCCACTGACGCGGCGACCGGGCTGACGACGAGCCAGGCCTTCCGGTACTCCGAGGGCCGCTGGGACGGCATGCTCCGCGAGTTCGCCGGGTTCGCAACCGTCGTGGACACCCTGCTCGGCGACGACGTCGCACCCAGCCTGCAGACCGTCTCGACGTTCGCCACCGGCCTGGACCCGGCCAGCGGCACCGAGCCAGCTACCCAGCAGCAACGGCTGCGCTGGCGGGCTATCCGCGGGCGGCTGCTCGAGCGCGCCCGCTACGGCCCGGACGGCTCACCCGCGGCGACGTTCCCCTTCGACGTGACGACCCAGCAGTGGCGGGTGGACATCGACGGGCCGTCGTTCGTCCCCCGGCTGACCGGGCAGGTGCAGACGTCCTACGAGCGTCAGCCAGCCGCGGTGTCCACGCTGACCACGACCAACGTCTCGTTTGACGCCGGCGGCAACGTCACGCAGACCCTCCAGACGGCGCAGAATCCCGCCGACTCCAGCCAGACGTCCACGCTGCGCACGGTGACCAGCTACGCCACCGACCCGGCCGGGCGGTTCCCGGCCAAGCCCTGGCGGGTCACCCAGACCGACGGGACCGGCATGGTGGTCGCGGACACGGTGACGGTCTACGACAACCAGCCGGAGGGCACCGCCGGAGCTCAGGGCCTGGTCACCGCCCGCAGCGCCCTCGCGCTCACCAGCGCGCAGGCTGCTGCCGCGTACGGGTCGCAGCTGCCCGATTTCGCCGCCCTCGGCTACCATCAGCGGGCCGGGGATGACGGCTGGTGGATCGACCTGGCCCGCTACAGCCGCACCGACAATGGGGCCGGGCTGTCCGGAACGGTGACCGGCCCCCTGGGCGGAGTTACCCGGTTCGTTTTTGACGCCACTCGCACCGTTCCGGTGTCGATCACTGACCCAGTCGGCAACACCGTCCAGGCGACTCACGACTACCGGGTCAACCGGGTGGCCAACCTCACCGAGGCCTCGGGCGAGGTGTACGCGGCCGCCTTCGACCCGCTGTCCAGGCCGGTCGCCGTCGTGCAGCCGGGCGACAGCGCGGCCGCGCCGACGCTCAGCTTCGAGTTTGACGCGACGACCGTGCCCGTGACCACCACCGTTCACCAGCGCGCGGTATCCGGGCAGGCGGCCACGACCGACTCCCGCAGCCGTTATGACGGAGCAGGCCGGCTGCTAGAACGACGGGTCCGCGACGAAACCGGCGAGATCGTGCTCGAAGCCCACACCTACGGCGCGCGCGGTCTCGTGGCCACCAGTTATCAGCCGAGCCGGGCGGCGGGACCGGGCTACGCGCCGCCCGCGCCGGGCGACCCGCACCTCAGCCTGAGCTACGACGCGCTCGGCCGGCTGGTGCGAGTCGTCAATGCCGACGGCAGCGTCCGGACCACCAGCTACGGGCCGCTGCTCATCGAGGAAGCCGACGAGGAGGACAACAACACCGGCGGCCCGCACGCGGGCACACCGGTGCGCAAGCACCTCGATCCCACCGGCCGGGTGACCGGCGTCCAGCTCGACCTGGCCGGCCGCCTCATCTCCGACAGCCACCGCTACACCGTCAAGGGCGAACTGATCAGCCACGTCGATGCGCTCGGCAACGAGGTGCGGCTGTGGCATGACTGCCTCGGCCACACGATCCGGGCCGACCGCCCGGAGTGCTCCACCCGCTCGGTCTACGACGCGGCGGGGAACCCGGTGCAGGCCCAGCCGGCCACCGGCGTGCTGGTCGTGCGCGACTTCGACCTGCTCAACCGACCGGTGGCCGTGCGCTATGGCAGCGCCACCGCCACCCCGGCGATCCGGTACGCCTATCACGACGCAGGCGCGCCCGCGCCGCCGGATGCCGGGGCGCATACCCGCGGCGGGCGGCTCGTCCGCATTGACGACGAAGGCGGCAGCACCGTCCTCGACTACGACCGCTGCGGACGGCTCACCAAGCGGGCCGCCACCCCGGCGGCCTCGGCGACCACGTACCAGGTTGACTCGGCCTACCGCGCGGACGGGCAGCTCGGGAGCCTCGCCTACCCGGGCACCGCCAGCCGGCTGACTCTCACCTACGACTACGACGCGCGTGGCCAGGTCAGCGCGGTGCCCGGGGTGGTGAACGCCATCGGCCGCGACCTGGCCGGGCGGCGCACCTCGGTCAGTTACGCCAACGGCACCCTGCACACCTACGCCTACGATTCGCTGACCGACCGGCTCAGCGCCATGCGGCTCGCCAGTCCGCAGGCCGGCGCCACGATCCGGGAGCTGAGTTACCGCCATGACCTGACCGGCAACCTCGTGGCCATCGACGCTGCCGATCCGGCGCTGGCCGCCACCTACACGTTCGATGACCTCTACCGGCTGTCGGCCGCCACGGCCGGGGACGGCACAACCTGGACCTACGGCTACAACGACGCCGGGGCCCTCACGGCCAAGTCCGACGTGGGCGACTACCGTTATGGCGAGAACGGCGCGCCGGCCACCTGCCTGACCACCGCGGGGACGGCCGCGTTCAGCTATACGGCCGCGGGCGAGATGGCCGATACTCCCTGGGGCACCCAGAACTTCGACCCGCTTGGCCGGCTCACCTCCATAGGCACCGGCGCCCAGACCGCCACCTTCGCCTACGACCACGCCGGCTTCCGCGTGCTGGCGAACTCCGGCGGGCACACCCGGATCACCCCTGACCCGCTCTATGCGATCGAGGACGGCGAACTGGTCCTGCACCTGTTCGACGGCATCGGCGTGGCCGCGCGGCGGCTGGGCTCGGGGCAGACCCAGTACCTGCATCCCGACCACCTGGGCGGCCTCGCCGTGGTGACCGACGACGCGGGCACGGTCGCCGGGACCCTGCGCTACGACCCGTTCGGCGCCGTCATCACCCAGGCGGGTCTCGGCGGCCAGCTGCCGCTGGGATTCACCGGCGGTGTGCCCGACCAGGGCTCGGGACTCCTGTACCTCAACGCGCGCTGGTACGCACCTACCTACGGCGTGTTCATCAGCCCTGACCCGGTGGTGCAGAACCTCTACGATCCGCTGTGCTGGAGCGCCTACGCGTACTGCCGCAATAACCCGGTCACCTATACCGATCCGAGCGGCCGCAGTTTCTGGGGCATCTTCCTGGCTGCCCTCGCGATTGTCGCGCTCATCGTCGTCACGATCGTCGCGCTCGCCCTGGACGTGATCTCCTTCGGCACCCTCACGGCACCCGTCGTGATCGGGGTCATCGCACTCGGGATGGTGGTCGGCGGGGTGGTCGGCGGCCTGGCCGCCGCGCAGAAGGGCGGCAACGCCGGTGCCATTGTCGAGGGCGTCCTCGTCGGTGCCGCCGTCGGCGGCTGGGCGGCGTTCGCGAGCATCGCCGGCGGCGGGGCCGGGGCGGGCGCGGCCGGGCTGCTGCACGCCAGCGGCCTGTGGGGCGCCGTGGTCGCGGGCGCGGTCAACGGCGCGATCAGCGGCGCGGCCATGGGGTTCGCCGCCGGTTACGCCGGCGGGAAGGGCAGCCTCGACGACGTCCTGAACAACATGTGGCAAGGCGCCGTCGTCGGGCTCATCGCGGGGGCGGTACTCGGGGCCGTCAGCTATCTGATGAGCCCGCCGACCGGAAGCCCGGTCGATGCCGCCCGGCAGGGCTTGCGACCGCAGCAGGCCGCCCCGCCCCCGGCCGGGGCGCCCGGCGGCACCTCGCTGACCCCGCCCGTCATGATCAACTCGGAGGCGCAGGCGGCGCAGTACGTGGCGCAGGGCGTTGCCACCAAGGTCGGCGGGGCGCTCGCCGCCTACGGCTTCCAGTGGGCGATGACCAGCGTGATCGCACCGGTGGCCGAGACGCTGATCGTTGACTCCGCGGCCGGCGGCTGGGATCTTTACGGTACGAAACTGCTGCAGGCGATCGGCGTGGTCAATTCTCCGGTCATTCGGTGGTGAGGGCGCCGATGGCGGTCGCCTTCTCCTGGCACAGCTCGTCCAGCCGCTCCCAGGCGGGCGGCCTGACGATGGTCTGCGACCAGAGCTGGACGATGGGCACCGGATCGTCCAGGGTCTGCTCGAGCGAGGCTCCGCCCGGATCGGCGGAGTACCGTCCGGTCAGCGTCAGGATGGTGTCGGCCAGCGCTTCCAGCCGGGGATCGGCCGGATCCCAGTCGAAGGCCTCGTCGTAGACGCGGTAGACCTGCTGGAGCTCCGGGTCGGCGAGGGCCACCAGCTTCTCGGCCGCCCAGCGGCGGGCCGCCTCGCGATGGCGCCCGGCCAGCAGGATCCAGGCGTCGCGTTCACTCTGCACCGTCCGCGGGCTGACGCCGATGGCGCGCAGCCGGTCGAGGAGTTCGGCGATCTCGGCGGGCAGGAAGAGCCGGTCGCCGGCGACGAGTCCGGAGACCCGGCGCCGTTGCTCCTGCAGGTCACGGATCCGGCCGATCAGCGCCTTATCGATCTGGGCGATGGCACCGGAGAACTCCTCCGGGCCAGCGCCGAGCAGTTCCTCGATCCGGGCGAGGGGCACCCCCGCGTCGGCCAGGGTCCTGATCCGGATCAGGGCGATCACGTCGTCCGCGGTGTAGCGCCGGTAACCCGAGGCGTCCCGCTCCGGCTCGGTGAGCAGGCCGCGCTGGTGGTAGTGCCGGATGGCGCGCACGGTGACCCCGACGTAGTCCGCTAGCTGGCCGATGGTGAGAATCGCGGACCTCCTTTCGGTGGCCTGGCCGGCCGGATATCGCCAGCTCCCAACGTAGTCACTGAATCATCGGCTATCGCGCCGCGTCGCGGTTGAACCGTGCCCGGGCCGCCAGGTAGCCGACGAGGGCCAGGCCGGCGCACCACCCCCCGGCGATGACCGCGCGGTCGCCGATGGGCGTGCCCGTGAGCAGGCCACGCAGGGTCTCGATGATGGGGGTGAAGGGCTGGTATTCGGCGAACCAGCGCAGCCCGGGCGCCATGGACTGCGGCGGGACGAAGGCGCTGCCGAGGAACGGCAGGAACATCAGGGGCATGGGCAGGTTGCTCGCGCTCTCGGGGGTCTTGGCCAGCAGCCCGAGCGCGACCGACAGCCAGGTGAGCGCGAAGGCCACGGCGACGACGAGGGCGATCGCCGCGATCCACGCGGCGGGACCGGCCGTGGGCCGGAAGCCGAGCGCCACGGCGAGGCCGGTGACCAGGGCGGCGCCAGCCACCGTCTGGATCACGCTGCCGATGACGTGACCGGTCAGCACCGATACCCGGGCGATCGCCATCGTGCGGAACCGGTTGATGATGCCCTCGGTCATGTCCATGTTGATGGCCACCGCCGTGGACACCGACGCGGAGGCCACCGCCAGCACGATGATGCCCGGAGCAAGGTAGCTGATGTAGCCGCCGGCCCGGGCGCCGCCGATGCCGGCGCCCAGCGTGTCGCCGAAGACGTAGACGAACAGCAGCAGCATGAGGATCGGCGTGGCGAGAACCCCGACCGTCATGCCGGGATAGCGCAGTACGTGCCGGAGATTGCGCCGGAGCATCGTGGCCGAGTCGCGGATGACATAGGAGTTGGTGCTCATCGTGGGCTGTCCTTGTCTGTGCTGTCCTTGTCTGTGCTGTCCTTGTCTGGGCCGGCCTGGCCGGTGTGGCCGGTGAGGGTGAGGAAGACGTCGTCGAGATCCGGTGTGTGGATCGTCAGCGCGGCAACCTCGAGGGACTGCGCGTCGAGCTGGTCGAGCACGGCCCGCAGCGACTTGACGCCGCCGTCGGCCGGGACCCGCAGCGTGAGCGCCTCGTCGTCACGCGAGGCCTCGCTCAGGGCGCGGGCCGCCGCGTCGAGCTCGCCCGGGTCGGTGAACTGCAGGCGGATATGGCTGCCGGGCACGAGGCGCTTGAGCTCGTCCGCGGTCCCCTCGGCGACCAGCTTGCCGTTGTCGAGCACGGCGATCCGGTCGGCGAGGTGGTCGGCCTCTTCCAGGTACTGCGTGGTCAGGAAGACGGTGGTCCCGCCGGCGACGAGGTCGCGGATGATCTGCCACATGCGGCGGCGGCTGCGCGGGTCCAGCCCGGTCGTCGGCTCATCGAGGAAGAGAATGCGGGGGCGGCCCATCAGCGTCATCGCGAGATCGAGCCGACGCCGCATGCCCCCGGAGTAGGTCGCCGCCATCTTGCCTGCCGTGTCGGCCAGCTCGAACTGATCGAGCAGTTCCGCCGCCCGCTGGCGTCCTTCCCGGCGGTCGAGGTGGTAGAGGTCCGCCATCAGGAACAGGTTCTCCTGCCCGGTGAGCAGGTTGTCGACCGCCGAGAACTGGCCGGTGACCCCGATGGCCGCGCGAACCCTATCCGGCTCGGCGCGCACGTCGTGGCCGGCGACGCGCACCTCGCCGGCGGTGGCAGTGATGAGGGTGGACAGGATCTGGACCGCGGTGGTCTTGCCAGCGCCGTTCGGGCCGAGCAGCGCGAAGATCGTGCCCTCCGGGATGTTCAGGTCGATGCCGTCAAGCACGGTCTTGTCGCCAAATGACTTGCGGAGCCCGGTTACCGAGACCGCCGGGGCTTGCTTCTGGTTTCTCACGCCCCCATGTTCGGAGCCTGACGCAGGGTCAAGGTCAAGCCGTCCGTATCAGGCCTTGCCGGAGCAGCCTGCGGCCGCGTGACGACGTGGTTGGGCACCTCCTGTCGTCCTGACGACAGGAGGTGCCCAACCATGACGTCGGCCTCGTAGCTGCTGCGGGCTGACCAGGGGTGAATGGGGCGGGTGGGGTGATAGATGCACGTGGGGTCTGGTGGGTTCGTGCCACGCGTGGCGGGGAGCTCAGGGCACGGCAGGAATACGCCGGCGTGCCCGAAGGTCCCCGCAGGCGAAGGTGACCGCCAGTAAGGCGGCAGCCAACGAGTCCCGCTTTCCGATGGAGCGAAAGCTCGCAAGGCTGGCCGCTGCGTCGAGCGAATCACTCGCCAATGCTGTTGTGGTCCAGCGCCGGGCATCCCGCACGTCACCCGATCTTGCTGCGGCTACCGTGCCCAGGCCCAGGGCAAGATCCCTGATGCCAATTGTTCGCATCAGCAGCACGCCGCCGCCGGTTGGCTCCTCCCGGCCCGACAACCGCATCGGCGCTTCCGGTGCTGCAATGAGTGCGATACCCACTGCGGCCCGGAGCCACCCCATCGTCTCGTAGCTCGTGACCGGCACGGTCGCAGCGTAGTTCATGCCCGCCCGGATGACCGTGCGAGCTCCCTGGTGCAGGATTCGTTCGGCATGGTCATCGATCGAACCGCCAGCGGGTTGCGCCATTCGGCTCGGCGGTGCTCAGGCCGACGACGGTGTGGAAGGTGAACCGGTAGAGGTGCCACGGGGGCGGCCCGGCGCTCGGCGCGCTGAACGGAGCCGTGAACCCGCCGTCGGCCACCTCGGCCGGCCACCCGATCTCACGGTAGATGCCGGCCACCCGCTCCAACGTCGCTGGGTCGGTGACTTTCGCTGCCACACCATCGAGGGTCAGGTCCAGGCCAGCGAGCTTGACCGAGATCGTGCACGCCGGGTTCGCGGCCAGGTTACGTGCCTTGCGGGTTCCGGGTCCGCTGGTGAAATACAAGTCGCCGTCGTGCCAGACCACGCCGATCCCGGCGGCATGGGGGCGCCCGTCCGGCCGGACCGTGCCCAGGAAGAACCCGACGAGGGGCCCGTTCGGGCCGAACGCCAGGAGATCGTGCGCCCTGTTCCACGGCAGGACAGGATCTCCGTATCGGTCGAGATTCGTGACCTCAGCCGGCTGCCGATCAGCCATTTGCGCTCCTCCGGGTCGGGATGGATCCAGGCTCATGGATGAGCTAGCGGCCGTATCAGCAAGCCGCGCCCACGGTAACTAGACCGACGGCCGGGACCGAACTCATCGTTCCCCTGGACCTGACCTGCCAGGCGGCCCGGGAATGCCGGCCGTGGCCTCGAGCGTGGCCATACCTATGCGGCAAGGCCGGCGTAACGGCCGTTGTCGGCGACGAGACTGGCGTGGGTGCCGGCTTCGATGATGTGGCCATGGTCCAGGACGACGATCTGGCCGGCGTTTCGCACGGTGGAGAGCCGGTGGGCGATGGTGATGGTGGTGCGGCCTCGGGCGAGGGTGTCGAACGCCTTCTGGACGGCGCGCTCGGTTTCGGTGTCCAGGGCGCTGGTGGCCTCGTCCAGCACGAGCACGCGCGGGTCGCGCAGCAGGGTCCGGGCGATGGCAATGCGCTGCTTCTCGCCACCGGAGAAACGATGCCCGCGGGAGCCGACCATGGTGTCGTAGCCGTCGGGCAGCCCGGCGATCAGGTCGTGGATCTGGGCGCCGCGGGCGGCGTCCTCGATCTCGGTGTCGGTGGCCTCGGGCTTGGCGTAGCGGAGGTTCTCCCGCACCGTGGTGTGCAGGAGGTAGGTCTCCTGGCTGACCACGCCGACGACCGCGGCGAGGTCGGTGAGTCTCAGCTCGCGGATGTCGATGTCGTCGATGCGGACGCTGCCACTGGTGGGGTCGTAGAGGCGGGCGATCAGCGCGGCGAGGGTGGTCTTGCCGGATCCGGTCTCGCCGACCAGGGCTAGCGTGCTGCCGGCCGGCACGTCCAGGTCAACGCCGGTAACGGCGGCCCGGTCGGCGCCGGGATAGCTGAAGCTGACGTCGTCGAAGCGGACGTGCCCGGCGACCCGGGCGGGTTCGATCTCGACTGGGCGGGCGGGGTCGCTGACGTCGACGGGCAGGTCGAGGTAGTCGAAGATCCGCGCGAACAGCGCCAGCGAGCTGATCACCGAGACGCTGGTGTTGAGCAGGCCGGTCAAGGGCCGGAAGAGGCTGTTCTGCAGCGTGGTGAAGGCAATCAGGGTGCCGATGGTCATCGCGCCTGCGGTGACCGGCAGGCCGGCCGCGAGGTAGATGATCGCCGGGATCGCGGCGAAGATGACGCTCAGGGAGGCCATCCGCCAGCGTCCGGCCAGCTGGGAGCGCAGCTCCAGGTCGATCAGGCGGGCTGATGAGGCAGTGAACCGTCGCACCAGGGACGGGCCGGTGCCCATCGTCTTGGCCAGCTGGACGGCGTTGATCGACAGTCCTTCCTCGATGGTGACGTTGAGGTTGGCCAGTTCCCGTTGCTGCTCGGTGGTGATGGCCCGGCGCATGCGGGCGACTCGGCGCGTGAGGTAGATCGCTGGCGGCATGACGACCAGCGAGATGAGGGACAGCCGCCACGACAAGGCGATCATGGCGACGGCGGTGGCTATCGCGGTAGTGAGGTTGGCGGCGATGGAGGTCGCGGTCGAGGTCACGACCGATTGCATGCCGCCGATGTCGTTGGTTATGCGGGACTGGACCTCGCCGGTGCGGGTGCGGGTGAAGAAGGCGATCGACTGCCGCTGCAGGTGGGCGAAGACGCTGGTGCGCAGCCCGTGCATGACCTGCTGGCCGACCTTGGTGCTGATCCAGGTCTGAATCACTCCGAAGGCCGAGGTGACAGCGGCGACGGCGACCATTCCGGCCACCAGCCAGACCAGCAGCCGCAGGTTCCTGGTCGGCAGAGCGGTGTCGATAACCGCGCGGAGCAGGAACGGTGCGGCCAGTCCGACGACGGAGGAGGCGACGATGATGGCGGTGACGATCGTCAGCGGCGAGCGGTAGGGGGTGAACAGCCGCCCGATGCGGCGCAGGGACACCTCACGGGCCTGCGTCTTCTCGGCGGGCGTGACCGTTCTCGTTCCGCGAGACCGGCCACCGCTGCTGATGTCTCGATTCGTAGGTGGTGGCGCCAAGAGCTTGCTCGATTCTGCCGGGATAGGCCCGCGCTCGGGATGTGCGGGTCCTCGAAAAAGGCAACTGCTGAGGTTGCCTCAATATGAGGCTACAACAGGAATCGCTGATACGCTATTCCGGTGACTCGGGACCGCGACACGACGAGCCGGCGCGACGCCGGCGGTGATGAGGCGCTGCCGGAAGCCTTCTGGTCCGTCGCGCGCCAGTTGCGCGAGACGTCCCAGGAGACCCTGGCTCCCTGGGACATCACCCCTTCGCACCTGCGGGCGCTGCGCGTGCTGACGCGCCACGGGGTGATGCGCCTGTCGGAGCTGTCAGATCACCTGCATATCGCGGCGCGCTCGACCACAGAGGTCATCGACGCCCTCGAAGCCCGCGGCCTGGTCGAACGGCGGCCCGACCCCGACGACCGGCGGGCCACCCTCGTCGAGGTGACCGAGCACGGCACTAGCGTCCTGGACGCGATCCGCGCGGCCCGCGGAACCGAGACCGAACGCGCCTTCGGCCGACTCAGCCAGACGGACCGCGCCCACCTCGCCCGCATTCTCCGCAAGCTGTCATCGTGAGGGCATGCCGCCGCCAGCACTACTTCAGCATCGTCCGGGCCAGGCCGAATCTCGGCTGGGTGCCAGCCCGGCGCCGCATCGCCGCGGCCGCGGCCAGCGCAAGCTTCTTCAGGAGCGGCCGGAGTACCGGGCGCCGGTGCCGCGGCCGGTACGGCCGCATGGTCGATTCGCTAAATAGCATTTTCATGGCATAAGCCTGGGCAATGGGTGTGATGCCTCCTGTGACACAGGGCTGGCCTGCGGCGCAACCCGCGCTGGGGGCAGCGGGGCCTCCTCGCGGGACCTCAGGCTCGTCGCCACGATCGCGTTGGACACGGCGCCTCGGCACGGACGAGTCCGGGCGGCCGGCTGGCGTGCTGGGCAGCCCGGCCTCCGGCAGCCCGCTAACTTCGATAGTTGCGTCGATCATGTGGTCGTCCGGCGACCTGGCATCGTTAGTCCCGGAGCCGGACGGAGCCCAGCCGCAGCGAAGGATCACGAGAAGATCATGAGAGTGCTGGTCGTTGAAGACTTCGAGATCCTGGCCGCCGCGATCGGGACCGGACTGCGCCGGGAGGGCATGGCGGTCGACGTGGTTCTCGACGGGAACGACGCGCTCGACCATCTGGCCCTCACCCGCTACGACGTCATAGTGCTGGACCGGGACCTGCCCGGCGTGCACGGCGACGAGGTCTGCCGCAGGATCGCGGCCGCGTGGTCGGAGAGCCGCGTGCTGATGCTGACGGCCGCCAGTACCGTCCGGGAGCGGGTGGACGGCCTCGGGCTGGGCGCCGACGACTACTTGCCGAAGCCCTTTGACTTCTCCGAGCTCGTGGCTCGCATTCGCGCTCTTGGCCGCCGCTCCGCCGCCGCGCTGCCCCCGACGCTCGAAAGCGGTGACATGACCCTCGACCCAAGCCGCCGGGTCGCGTTCCGCGCGGGGCGGCGGCTTGAGCTAAGCCCGAAGGAGTTCGCCGTCCTGGAGTGCCTGCTCGCGTCCGCCGGCCGGGTGGTCTCAGCCGAGGAGCTGCTCGAGCGCGTGTGGGACGAAGCGGCCGATCCCTTCACCACCGCGGTGAAGACGACGATCCGCCGGCTGCGGGCCAAGCTGGGCGATCCGCCCGTCATCCACACCGAACGCGGGGGCGGATACCGGATCGGAGAAGCGTGATGTCCCGTCCCGGCAGGCCGGCTTCGGTGTTCCGCCTTCCCCGGCGCACGTTGCGGATGCAGCTCACACTGCTCTACGCCGGGCTCGTCTTCGCCTCCGGAGTCGCCCTGCTCGCTATCCCAGCGATCACGCTGAGCACCAGGAGCACGGTCCCGGTCGGATCCCTGGGCCATGCGTCCGCGATCGCCCAGCAGGGCACCGACGTCCATCAGCTGGTCATCGGCTCTGCCGTCGGTCTCGCGGTCATGGTCGTGGTCTCACTCGCCCTCGGCTGGCTGATCGCCGGCCGGCTTCTGCAACCCCTGCGCACGATCACGGCCACCGCCCGGGACATCTCCGCCAGCAACCTGCACCGGCGTCTCAGCCTGGGCGGCCGCGACGACGAGTTCAAGGAGCTCGGCGAGACACTCGACGACTTGTTCGGGCGACTCGAGGCATCGTTTGAGTCGCAGCGGCACTTCGTGGCCAACGCCTCTCACGAACTGCGCGGAACTGCTGGCGCTGGGCGAACAGCAGGAACGCCCGATCGAGGCGCTACTCACCCTGGCCAGTAGCGAACGGGGAATCGAGCAGCGGGAACCCTTTGACCTCGCCGAGATCGCCGACCGCATAGTCGTGGTCCGCCGCCAGGAAGCCGAGTGGCGAGGCATCGTCGTCAGCGCGACGCTCACCGCCGCCCCGGCATCGGGTGACCCGAGCCTGGCCGAAAGCCTGGTCGCAAACCTGGTGGACAACGCCCTGCGCCACAACGTGGCCGGCGGCCACGTTGAGATCTCGACGACAACGACCGCCGGACGGGCGAGCATTTCGGTCGGCAACACCGGGACAGTGATCCCGCCCGATGAGGTTGACCGCCTTTTCCAGCCGTTCCAGCAACTCGGCACCGAGCGAATCCGCCACGTCGACGGACACGGGCTCGGCCTGGCCATTGTCCGCGGCATCGCCAGCGCCCACCGCGCCACGCTCACCGCACGTGCCCGGCCCGACGGCGGCCTCGACATCGACGTGAGCTTCTAGCTAGGCAGTGAGCTTTTAGGCGCGGAGCTTTAGGCGCACAGAAAACTCCGCTCGAGAATTTTGTCACGCGTGGCCTGATCGGGCTGTGACCCAGCGGGCATAACCCGGAGGCACCCTTCCCCCTGTGAGGTGGCTGACTGTGGAGCTGAAGGCCATTCCGGTCAGGAGTATGTTGATCGTCGTCCTGGCGCTGGCCGCATGCGTGTCGTGCGCCCCGGCGAGCTTAGCCATCCAGGGCGCCGCCCTCCAGCGGCACGTCACGCAGCGGTACGTCGCGCTGGGCGACTCCTATACCTCGGGGCCGCTCATCCCGGACCAGGCCTGGTCCCGGTGCCTGCGCTCCAGCCGTGACTATCCCGCGCTGGTCGCGGCGGCGATCCATCCGGCTTCCCGCACCGACGTGAGCTGCGAGGGGGCCACGACGGCCAGCATGACCCGCCCTCAGGTCATCCTGGGGCACGCGGTCGCGTCCCAGTTCGCCGCCCTCTCGCGAGCCGACACCCTGGTCACGGTCCAGATCGGCGGCAACGATATTGGCTTTACCAGCATCATCGTGACCTGCGCCATCCTCAGCCTGACCGACCTGTTCGGGTCGCCGTGCGCGAAGCATTACACCTCGGGCGGGATCGACCGGCTCGCCCGCGCCACCGCACGGGCCGCGCCGAAGGTGGCGGCTGTGCTCCGGGGCATCCACCGGCGTGCCCCGCATGCCCGGGTCCTGCTCGTCGGCTACCCGGACATCCTCCCCGCCGGCCGGCACGGCTGCTGGCCGGAGGTGCCCTTCGCCAGCGGCGACATCGCCTACCTGCGAGGCGTGGAGAAGGGCCTCAACCGGATGCTCGCCGCGCAGGCCGCCCGCCACCGGGCCGCCTACGTGAATACCTACACCGGCAGCATCGGTCATGACGCCTGCCAGCGGCCCGGCGTCAAATGGGTCGAGGGCCTGGTCCCCACCTCGGTCGCGCTCTCGTTCCACCCGAACGAGGCCGGCGAGCGGGCCATGGCCCGTCGGGTGCTCCAGGCGCTCCGCTGACACCGAGCTCTGCTGCCTGAGAACTCCTAACAGAGTGAGAGGTTGACCACTACGGAGTCGCGGCAGACCTTCGCTACTCACCACACCCGGGAGCTCAGGCGATGACCGTCGCCGTCACGGCCGGGTCCTTCAGCGGCACCACGTCGGCGATGATGCAGGTGATGTTGTCGGGGCCGCCGGCCTGGTTGGCCAGGTCGACGAGAGCCGCGACACCCTCGTCCGGCTCGGCCACGTCCGACAGCACCCGCGCGATCGCGTCGAGGGGCACCACCTCATACAGCCCGTCAGAGCACAGTAGGTAACGATCGCCGGGGCGGGCGTCGCGCAACTGGAGATCTGGCTCGGCGCTCCCGCCGCCCAGCGCACGCAGCAGCATCGACCGCTGCGGGTGCGAGGTGGCCTCCTCGGGGGTGATGCGGCCGTCGTCGATCAGCGACTGCACGACCGTGTGGTCGTGGGTGATCTGGAACAGCTCGCCGTCGCGCAGCAGGTAGGCCCGCGAGTCGCCGATGTGCACGAGGCCCAGCTGCGAGCCGGACCACATGATGCCGGTCAGGGTGGTGCCCATGCCGAGCAGCGCGGGGTCGGCCTCGACCATGTCGTGGATCGTGGCGTTGGCCTGGTGAACGGCGCGCTCCAGGACATTGAGCAGCTCGCCGGCCGGGACGTCGGTGTCGAGTGACTTCAGGGTCTCGATGGCGGCCGCGCTGGCCACCTCGCCCGCGGCGTGGCCGCCCAGGCCGTCGGCCACCAGCAGCAGCCGGGGCCCGGCGTAAGCCGAGTCCTCGTTCCCTTCCCGTTCCAGTCCGGCGTCGGACTTCACCGCGTAGCGAATGGCCAGGGGGGTCGGGGCATCGGGCATGACGGTGTCCTTTCCGGACAGGTAGCCGATGAGGAAGGTAGCCAGCTCGCGCTTCGCGACCGTGTCGGCCTCGGCCTGGGCCTAGTACTCTGCCAGTTCCGCCGCGGCCGCCGCGGGCGGGAGCGCGATCATGACGCGGATCCGTGCCAGGGGCATGCCTAGCCGGCGCAGCCAGGCCACCAGGCGGGCCTGCTCAAGCTGGGCCGGGGCATAGAAGCGATAACCGGACGCCGGCTCGACGTGCGCCGGCACCAGCAAGCCCAGCTCCGCGTACAGGCGCAGCGCCTTGAGCGACATCCGCGACTCGCGTGCGAACGCGCTGATCGCCATCAGCTCCACGCTGGCCTCCTCATGCCGGGGCGGGCTGCCCCGACACAATGATGCTGGACTCTGCCCAAAGGTCAGAGTCAACAGCGCCGAGCCGCCGCCGTCCAGCCGAGCCAGGCCGGACGGCGGCCTTGACGGGGGCCTTGCCGGTCAGCCGCGGTAGGCCGTGATGATGGTCTGGTCGATGCTGCTGCCCCCCGCATCGGCGGCCGTGACGCGTAGTGAGACGGACTGGCCAGCGGCAACGCGGGGAAGGGTGACGGCATACCGGCCCGAGCGCAGGGCCCGGACGGGCGCGGCCTGCCAGGTCTTTCCCTCGTCGGTCGAGGTCCACAGCCGCAGTCCGGTCACCCGCACGGTGGGCGTGCCCGCGATCCTGGCCACCGTGAGCACGGCGGTGTTCCCGTCGGGGTGGTTGTCCAGGTTGAGGGGCAGGCTGTAGTTGACGAGCAGCAGCGGGATGCGGACCCCGTCCAGGCCGGCCGGCGGCGCCGACCGGAAGGTCCAGGTCGTGGCGGTCCGGGTGGAGACCGGCAGCACCTTGGAGGTGTTGTCCGCGTAGCTCAGCCGGTAGCTGGCCGACGTGGCCGGCACGCTGAAGTCCACCACCGCCGAGTGGCTGGTGCCGATGAGATGACTGCCCTGGTAGAGCCGCATGGTGCGGCTGGTGCTCGCCGACCACTGGGGCAAGGGGTCGACGCCCTCGATGCAGTCGAAGCCGTCGGGCAGATCTTGCAGGTCCGTGAGCTCGACGTGGATATCGCCGCGGCGGCGGAAGGTGGGCTGCGGCGCGCAGAAGCTGACGGACGGCGTGGTGCCCGAGTAGGGTCCCGGCGCGAAGGGCTGGCGGACCCAGAATGCGGTCTGCCGGCTGCCGGGAGCCAGGTGCGCGAATCGCGGTACCTCGATCACCCATACCCCCGAGAACTTCTGGCCGTCCAGGGTGATGGGGGGAACGACTTCCTGGTTCCAGCTGATACCGGCCACCGTCGAGACATAGTCCGACCGGGTCGAGGCATCCGGCACCGTGCTGTCGCCTTCGACGGCAAGGAAGCCGGCGGGGTCCAGGCCGTACCGGGTTTCGCCAAGAGTGGACTGCTCGCCGTCAAGGGCGTAGAACCGCTCGTCGATGCGGGCGAGGGTGGCCTGCTGGGCCGGGGTGACTGCATAGGCCAGGGACGCGGGAAGCCGGGTTCCGACCGGATGCCACAGGTCATAGACGTAGGGATGCGGCCGGCCGGCCGGGCTGACGAGCCGGAAGGACGTGTAGGCATGGAAGGTTCCCGTGCTGGCGGCGCCGCTGGGCTGGGCATATAGCACCACCGGAGACGTGCCCGTGCCGAAGGAGATCAAGTCGGCTCCGGCGACCTGGCCGGCGAAGCCGCGCTCCACGTGAATGCTGTCGGAGGTCAGCTGAGTCGGGTGCCCGGTCACGGACGCGCTCACCGGGACCGCCGTGGCGCCATCGAGCGTCACGGTGGTGTTGCCCTCGACCGTCACCTCGGGCTGCCCGGTCAGAGCCGACCGCTCAGCGGTGGCATTGGTCTGGTCGTCCACCTCGCCCAGCACCCAGTAGTGCCCGGCGGGCACCTGCATGGTGGCCGTGCTGTCCGAGCCGGGCGTCACGGTGGCATCGAGCAGGTTCGGGTCATCGACGTTGACGACGTCGGCGGCGGCGAACATCTGGCCGGCCGCGGTGCCGGGCAGCGGGATCGCGTGCACGGTGAGGGTGTAGGTCCGCGGCGCGGCGAAGACACCGACCGGGGTGCGCACGACCGTGCGGCCGGACCGCGCCACCACACGGCCCGCATACAGGCCGGGGTCGCGGTCCAGCCGCGCCGGGCTGACCGACAGCGTGACCGATGCGGAGCCGCGGGCCGGCACCCGCACCTGGTCCCTGCTCAGCCCGATGGCACCGGCCGGAGCACGGGCGCCCTCGTGGCGGGCCAGATTCGCCGTCAGGTCCAGGGTCACCGGCTTTCTGCCGGTGTTCGTCCAGGTCAGCGTCTTGCGGACCGGGCTGGTGGCCCCGAAGGGAACGTCACCCAGATCGGCAACAGCCTGATCGCCGGCGACCGCATCTTGCACCGCTGCCCCGACGTCAAGCAGCCCGCCGCCCTGCGCGTAGGCGTCACCTCCGCGGGCGGGGCGGGCGGCAGACACCAGCGCTGCCTTGAGCCGGGCCGGGCTCCAGCGGGGATGCACCGCGGCGAGCACCGCGGCCGCCCCCGCCACCAGCGGCGTGGCCATCGACGTGCCCGACGCCGTCGTGTACGCGGCGCTGAGCGGGGAGCCCATCGTCGTTCCCGCCGCGCGGTCTCCCGTGATGTCCACGCCCGGCGCGACGATCTCCGGCTTGATCGCGAAGTTCCCCGCCAACGGGCCACGGCTGGAGAAGCTGGCCACCCGGCTCGTCGCGTCCACCGCGCCGACCGCGAGCGCATCACGCGCCGCGGCCGGAGACTCGACCGTCTCGTCGGACGGGCCGAAGTTGCCCGCCGCAACGACGAACAGCACGTGATGGGCGGCGGACAGCTGGTTCAGGGCCTCCGACATCGGGTCGGTCCCGTCGGAGGGTGTGTCATCACCCAGGCTCATGCTGATGACCTTCGCCCGGCTGGCCGCCCATTGCATCCCGGCTATGACGGTGGAGAACTGGCCCGTGCCGTCATCGTTCAGGACCTTGCCGATCGCCAGCCGGGCGCCGAACGCGACTCCCCGGCGCTCGCCGCCGGACGCCGCGCCGGTGCCCGCGACCTCGCTGGCGACGAACGTGCCGTGCCCGAACCTGTCGGCCGTGCCCGGGCTGCCGCTGAAGTTCTTCTCCGCGACGATCTGCCCTTTCAGGTCGGGGTGAGCGGCGTCCACGCCGGTGTCGAGGACCGCCACGGTGACGCCGCGCCCGGTATCGCCGGCCCGCCAGGCCGCCGGGGCGCCGATCTGCGTCAGGTAATGGTCAAGCTGCTGGGCTGCCGAACTGCCGGCGGAAACGTCACCGCCGGTCGCGCGCAGCGTCCGGTCGAGCCAGATGTAGCGGACGTTCCTGGTGATCGCCGGCGTCACCCGGCCCGCGCGAGCCGCGGCCGACGCTAGCCGCGCCAGCAGCCCGCCTGTCCGCGTGGCGGTGGCCTTGGGCTCCGCGACCGCGACCGCGTCCAGGCTGGACAGCGTCCGCTCCTGACGCAGCGCGGGCGACACCGCGGCCGCGGCCGCCGCGCCGCTCGCGCCGTCCTCGCCCTGCACGATGAGGGGCAGGTCCGCCCGGCGCGCGTCGTCGTCCCCATCCCGGATCAGCGTGGTGACGTCGAACAGTGTCGGATCCAGCACCTTGCCTACCAGCGGCGCGACGTCCTGCGGCACCACCCGTATGTGGCCCCGGCTGTCCGCGTACTTGGTGAAGATCACCTTCTGGCGGCCGGGTCCCGGCGTGATGGTGACGATGGGCGGGCGCCCGCGCACCGTCCGGACCCCGACAACGTCGCCGGTCACTAGCGTCACCCGCCAGGCCTGGCCCGCCGGCAGCGCACTGACGCCGGCCGCTGATGACAGACCGGGCGAGGCGCCGCCCGGGAGCGGCGCCGCGCTGGCCGCGTGCGCCAGGCTGCCGCCGGCCACACCGCCGTATGCCACGCCGCCGGATGCCAGACCGCCGGCCAGCACGGCGGCGATCGCCATCGGGATGGCCGCTGAACCGAACTTCCTCACAAAGCACTCCATTCATGGATCGGGTGAAATCGCCCTGGACGCCGGCGAGCGAACCCTTTCTCCGTGCCGGCTGGTCACAGGTACTCGGTTCCGGAGCCCCCGGCGCTTCCCGGGTTTCTTGTCGGCGAAGGCTGTCGCGTTACGGGCGGGGCTGGCGGGATGCCCGGGACCCTCCGGTCGTCGGGGCATGGCTCAGGGCTGTGCCGGAACCGGGTCCTACTACGAAACCCGGCCGGCTGGCCCGGCCGCCGCCAGCCGGGCCAGCCGGGGCGATCACGACCTGCGCCATGGCCTCCGTACCACGGCAAGGCGGTTACCGCTGGCCAGGGCCGCTGACGACTGCGTCGGTGATTTGGGTACCGCCCGAGCCCTGGTAGCTGAGCCCGATCAGGGCGTAGGTCGTCGGGTCGAGGAGGAAATACCCGTTGATCGCGGGGACCGTTATCCCGATGGCAGGCCGCCCGAGCATGTCCGTGGTCTTGATGTCACGAATGCCGGGGATCAGCGCCAGCGCCCGGAACACGTCGGCCTGGACCTTCGGCGGGACGGCCCCCGTCGCGCTGCTCTGCAACTCCATGAGGTCGGAGAACGCCGTGGCGTAGAGATTCACGTACCACTGACTCCGCGGCTCAGCTTTGTCCTTCTTATAGATGGCCGCCAGCAGCGCCCTGGGCTGGGCGGGCAGCGAGCTGAGGTAGTGTGCGGCGCCCTGCGGCGTGGCGAGGGGATCCCCATCCTGGGCCGAGCCAAAGGGGAGAACCTTAAGCTTGCCGTTCTCGATGTCTGCGCTCCGCTCCCCGTCGAACCGAATCCAGCTCTCCCTGGTGATGACTCCAATTGGGCTCTTCTTGATCCCCTTCTCGTAAATCCACTGGTGGGGGCCGGGCATCACAAAGGAATGGCCCGCGCCTGCCACCGCCACCGCCACCGCCGCCTTGTCCAGCACCACCGTCGCGCTGGCCAGGCGGACGGCTGGTGCCGCCACGGACGGGGGCTGGGCCCGGCCGGGCAGCGCAGCGCCGGGCTGCGCAGTGCTGACCGCCAGCGCGACGGCCGTGATGCCCGCGGCCACGCCGAGCCCGGCCGCGCCGCGAGCGGCGGCGCTCCGCCGGCGCAGCTGGCGCCCGCGCCGCTCGATCGCAGCCACGTCGGGCGCGAATGGCTGGCTGGCCACGATCTGCTGGAGATCGTCGCTGAGCTGGGTCTCCAGCTGGGTCTTCATAGTCTTGACTCCGTTCTGTCCAGGAAAGTTCTCAGGGAGCTGAGGGCGCGCGACGTCTGGCTCTTCACGGTGCCCTCGCTGCACCCGAGCAGCGTGGCCGTCTCGCGCTCGGTCATTCCTTCGAGATAGCGAAGGACGACCGTCTCGCGCTGGCCGGGCGGCAGCGCCAGGAGGGCCTGCAGCAGCCCTGCGCGCCGGACGATCTCGTCGGCGGCGTCGAGCACGACTGGCTCGGTAGTGATGCGCGCGACGGGCATGGCGTTCTCCCGGCGGCGCCACCGCTTGCGCGCTTCGTTGAGGAGGATGCGCCGGACGTAGGCATCAGGACTGTCCGCCTGCTGGACGCGGTGCCAGTGGCGATAGGCCTGGGCGAGTGTCTCCTGCACGAGATCGTGCGCGAGATGCCAGTCCCCGCACAGCAGGTAGGCACTTCGGTGCAGCGGTGCGGCGCGGCTTCTCGCGAAATCGCGAAACTCCTCTTCGCGGCCGCTCATCGTTCAGTCCTTCGGTGTCTCATGTGTAGCTAGATCCCAACGCGACGCCAAAAGTTGTCAGGCTCCGTGGACTCGCAGTATGCAGGTGCCCGGTGCCTCCCGAGGCGTTCGCCGAGCGGCCCTGGCGCGGCAATCGGAGTTACCCTGCCCGTATGAGTACTTCGCCGTTGTCACCCCAGGAGATTCGTGCCGCCGCGGAGGTGCACCGGGAGCTTGGCCCCGAGTACAGCGACGCGGTAGTGGCGTCGTTCCTGGAAAAGGTCGACCGGGAGGTGGCCGCACGCGTCGAGGCGCGCCTCGCGGGCATGCTCCAGGTGCCGCAGGCGCCGCAGGCGCAGGCAGCGCCGTCCGACAGCCGCGCCCTGCTGAAGGGCATCGCGATCGGCGCCGTCGTGAGCGGCTCTACGATCATGGCCGCGATGAGCGGGAACGGTTCCGAAGGGCCGCGTCGCTTCCTGGCTGTCCTGATCCTCTGGCTTCTCGTGGCGCTGGGATATGGCGTGCACGCAGCCCGATCCCGGCAGCAGCCGCCCAGCCGCCGAACCGCCGCGGACCGGTGACGGCGGAGCGGTGACGGCGGACCGGGAAGAGCACCTGCTGCTGGGCGGGAACGTCGCGGATGCCGTCGTGCGGGTCGGGGAGACGGTCCGCAAGCCGGCCGGTCCGCAGACCTCGGCGGTGGCGGCGCTCCTGGAACATCTTCATGCCGCCGGGTTCACCGGGGCGCCGCGCACGCTGGGGCGGGACGAGCGCGGGCGGCACATCCTGGAGTACGTCCCCGGCCAGCTGGCTGACGTCATGCCGCCGCTGGACCCCGGCGGCCTGCACCGCGTCGGGCAGCTGATCCGGGAACTTCATGACAAGGCCCAAGACTTCGCAGCGCCGCCAGGAGCCCGCTGGGACGTGATCATCCCCCCGGATCGATGCGAGCTCATCTGTCACCACGACCTCGCTCCCTGGAACCTTGTCCGCGACGGGGACCGCTGGGTCTTCATCGACTGGGATGGGGCGGGCCCGGGTTCGCGGCTGTGGGACCTGGCCTACGCAGCGACGGGCTTCGTGCCGTTTGCGGCAGGAGGCGACCCTGCCACCGACGGCCCCCGGCTCCGCGCCCTGGCCGATGGCTACGGTCTGGACGCGCAGCAGCGCAGGGAACTTCCCCCACTGATAGGCGCCCACACACGCGGCATGTTCGACCTGCTCCGCGAGTCCGCGCTGACCGGAGACCAGCCGTGGGCCCGCCTATACGCCGAAGGTCACGGCGACTACTGGGGACTGGCGGCGGACTACATAGAAACCCACCTCGATACCTGGACACGCGCCCTGCTCTAGGACGGTACGGGTCAGCAGCTGTCGTCGCGGCTTCGCTCATATCGCAGGAACAGGGTGTCGCCGTCGCGGAGGACCTGGTGCAGTGCGAAGTGCGCCAGCGGCGCGCCGGGCGGTGAGATCGACACCGGCAGCGGGTCGCCGCCCATGAGCGGGGCGATGGTCAGGCAGAGCTCGTCGAGACGGCCGGCCGCGACTAGCTCGCCCAGCCAGCTGGGGCCACCCTCGCAGAGCACTACCTGATGGCCCAGCTCAGACAGGCGCAGCGCGGCCTGCTCCGGGTCGACCCGGTCCGTCCCGGCGATGACGACATCAGCCACCTGCCGGGCGCGCGCCAGTCGCCCGGCGTCGGCGTCGGCGCAGGTGATCACCAGCGTCCGGCTGCCCGGCGGCGCGTCGGCGAAGGCCCGGGCCGACCAGTCCAGGTCCAGCGATCGCGTCACCACCGCCAGCGGGGGCGTCCCCGGCCGCCCGGCCGCCCGCCGGGCCGCGACCTGCTCCGCGGGCAGGCGGACCGCGCCGTAGCGCTCGCGGCGCACGGTCTGCGCGCCGACGAGTACGACATCGGCAAGTGCTCGCATCAGCACGAACAGGTTCGCGTCGGGTGCGGTGGACAGGTCGCCGACCCGGCCGCCGATCGCCGCCGAGCCGTCCAGGCCCCCGACCATGTGGCCCATCACCCAGCACCCGCCCCCGGGCCGGGTCCGGTCGACCTGCGCATAGGGCGCGAGCGGCTCCGTTACTTCCGGGCCGGCCTGCAGGATGTGCACGCGACTCATTGTGGCCTAGACGCCGAGTCAATCCAGCGGGCCGCTGGTTCGTTCTTGGTCAGCGACATGAGGAGGTACCGCTGTGCCGGATGCTGTACAACCTGGCGGCCGACGGCTGGCGACGGCAACATTCGCTCGGCGCTGGCCTGCGGGGGCCTTTCGGTGACCGGCCGCATGGAAGTAAACGGGGTCGTCGCCATCAGGCTGACCGGCACCCGGCGGCTGACGAAACTGCCGCTGACCCTG
>Ga0209839_10000170_pt1 | contig 32005 bp, 28 predicted proteins | sample OrgsoiDNA2013050_FD_185800 | JGI IMG/M metagenome (GOLD analysis project Ga0209839, IMG submission 185800) | Permafrost soil microbial communities from the Arctic, to analyse light accelerated degradation of dissolved organic matter (DOM) -... | ecosystem: Environmental > Terrestrial > Soil >... | reverse complement strand
CTGATCCTGATGGGTTTTGTGACGGTCTTTACTTTGGTTTCGGTATCCCTCTATCTCGTGGAGTGGGTGCGGCACATGAGCACGATCGAGGTAAGCTAGGCTGCTGATTGTGTTATGATGCGCCGACCATTCCCCGGCATGGAGACTTGCGTGGCAGGCAGCGTTCATCCTCGTCAGCTCGCGTTTGCGCTGCCGCACGCGGAGAGCCTTACCCGCGACAATTTTCTCGAAGGACCGGCCAATGCCGCAGCACTGGCGCTGGTCGACAACTGGCCGGACTGGCCGAACCGGATCATGCTGCTGACGGGACCGCAGGGTTCCGGCAAGAGCCATCTCGCCTCGATCTGGGCCGAGCAAGCCGGCGCGCGTTCGACCTCGGCGCATTCGCTGACCGCAGCGGCGGTGCCAGGCGCGCTGGCGACCGGCGCATTGGTCGTCGAGGATTTGAAATCGTCCGATGTCGATGAACGCGCGCTGTTTCACCTGATGAATCTCGCGCGGGAGGACCAGGCGTTCGTGCTGATCACCGCACGCCTGCCACCTTCGGCGATCAAGGTCGAACTGCGCGATCTGCGGTCGCGTCTGCGCGCGGTGCCGACGGTGTCGCTATTGCCGCCCGACGATCAGTTGTTTCGCGCGTTGATCGTGAAATTTTGCGCGGACCGTCAAATGGCCATCGATGAGACCGTGGTGAGCTATCTCGCAACCCGGATCGAGCGGTCCTTTGCAGCCGCGCGACAGGCGGTCGAACTGCTGGACGGTGAAGCCCTGCGGCTGGGCCGGCCGGTCACCCGGGCGCTGGCGGCCGAATTGCTGCGAAATGCTTGACCACGCAGCCTAATCTCGCATCTTGACGGCGCAGACACCAAGAACATCAATGTCATTGAAACGTCATTGGGATAACACATGCTTTTGCGGCACGTTTGTTCGCAATCGCGCTGCCGCCTACCCGGGATGGATTGGAACTTGATGGAATCCGCACAAGCTATTGTAATTGCAGAGCAAATAGCTGATATCGCGCCTGGTTTCGCGATGGGCACCAGCCCCGAGCGCTTCATCAATCGCGAGCTTTCCTGGCTGCACTTCAATCGCAGGGTGCTGGAGGAGTCCGTCAATCCCGGCCACCCCGCGCTCGAACGGGTGCGGTTTCTGTCGATTTCCGCCAATAACCTTGATGAATTCTTCATGGTCCGCGTTGCCGGCATCAAGGCCCAGGTGCGCGAGGGTATTACCGAGCGCAGTCCCGACGGTCTCACCCCCGCCGAGCAGCTTGTCCTCATCAACGACACGGTTTCAACGCTGGCCACCGACCAGCAGGCGATCTGGCGCGATCTGCGCGGCATCCTGGCCCAGGTGGGCATCGTGCTGGTCGATGGCCGCGATGTCTCCAAGACCGAGCGAAGCTGGATCGAGGACCATTTCCTCCACAATATCTTCCCGTTGCTGACGCCGCTTGCGATCGATCCGGCGCATCCCTTCCCGTTTATTCCGAGCCTCGGATTTACCGTGGCGCTGCATCTGGCACGGGTTTCCGACGGCAAGCCGATGAACGCGCTGATTCGCATGCCCGGCAAGATCGATCGCTTCATCCGCATGCCGGCAGCCAAGGATGGTGCGGTGCGGTTGATTACCCTGGAGCAGGCTACCGGTCTGTTCATCGGCCGGCTGTTCCCCGGCTATACCGTCAAAGGCCAGGGTGCTTTCCGCATCATCCGGGATTCCGAACTCGAAATCGAGGAAGAGGCTGAAGATCTGGTCCGGCTGTTCGAAACCGCGCTGAAGCGGCGCCGGCGAGGATCCGTGATCCGGCTGGAAATCGAGGCCAAGATGCCGGAAGAGCTGCGCGCGTTCGTGCAGCGCGCGCTTTCCACCGCCGACGACGAGGTCTTGCTGGTCGACGGGGTGCTGGCGATGAACGAGCTGTCGCAACTGACCCGGCTCGACCGGCCCGATCTCGAATTCGTACCCTACGTTCCCCGTCATCCCGAACGCGTGCGCGACCACGGCGGCGATATTTTCGCGGCGATCCGGCAGAAGGATCTGATCGTTCATCACCCTTACGAATCCTTCGACGTCGTCGTGCAGTTCCTGCAACAGGCCGCCCGCGACCCCGACGTTGTCGCCATCAAACAGACGCTCTATCGCACCTCCAACAACTCGCCGATCGTGCGGGCGCTGGCGGAGGCCGCCGAGGCTGGAAAGTCAGTGACGGCGCTGGTCGAACTCAAGGCGCGATTCGATGAGGAAGCCAACATCCGCTGGGCCCGCGATCTCGAACGCGCCGGTGTGCAGGTAGTCTATGGATTCATCGAACTGAAGACCCACGCAAAACTGTCGCTGATCGTGCGCCGCGAGGGCGGCAGCCTCACGACCTATGTCCATACCGGCACCGGGAACTATCATCCGGTCACCGCCCGCATCTACACCGACCTGTCCTACTTCACGTCCGATCCGATCATCGGCCGCGACGCGGCGCGGGTGTTCAACTACATCACCGGCTATGCCGAACCGAGCGATATCGAGAAGATGGCGGTGTCGCCACTGACGTTGCGCAAGCGCATGATCGAACATATTCGCGGCGAGACCAGCCATGCCCGGCACGGCAAGCCGGCGGCGATCTGGTTAAAGATGAACTCGCTGGTCGATCCCGACATCATCGACGCCCTCTATGAAGCGTCACAGGCCGGCGTGTCGATCGAACTGGTGGTGCGCGGAATCTGCTGCCTGCGGCCCGGCATTCCCGGACTTTCGGAGAACATCCGCGTCAAATCGATCATCGGCCGCTTTCTGGAGCATGGCCGAATCTACTGCTTCGGGATGGGACACGGCCTGCCGAGTGCAAAAGCGGCTGTGTATATCTCGTCCGCCGACATGATGCCGCGCAACCTCGACCGGCGTGTCGAGGTCCTCTGTCCGCTGCAAAATCCCACGGTGCATCAGCAGGTTCTCGAGCAGATCATGGTCGCGAACCTCAAGGATACCGAGCAGAGCTGGCGGTTGTTGCCGGACGGGTCGTCAACGCGTATGAAGGCCGCGAAGGGCGAGGAGCCCTTCAACCTGCATAACTATTTCATGACGAATCCGAGTTTGTCAGGCCGTGGAAAGTCGCTCAAGGAATCATCGCCGCGCCGTCTCACGCGCCGTACCGAGCGTCAGCAATCGTCATAAGGGATCTTTGACGTGAAGCGGCCGCGCAAACGCGCATCCAGCGTCGCGGTCATCGACATCGGCTCGAACTCGGTTCGTCTCGTCGTCTATGAATCGCTGACGCGCAGCCTCGTCACCCTCTTCAACGAGAAAACCCTTTGCGGGCTCGGCCGCGAGGTTCAGACCACCGGTCTGCTGGCGCCCGATGCCGTCGCCAAGGCCTTGACATCGTTGCGGCGTTTTCGCGCGCTGTGCCGGGTGATGAAGGTCGGTCGCGTCCACGCGATCGCCACCGCCGCGTGCCGCGACGCCAGCAACGGCCCGGACTTCATCGCCAAGGCGGAGCGCATCTGCGGCGTCCACATCGAAATCCTGTCGGGTCCGCGCGAAGCGAAATTATCGGCGCTCGGCGTTATATCGGGCGTCCATATTCCGAACGGCATCGTCGGCGATCTCGGTGGCGGTTCGCTGGAACTGATCGACGTCCGCGGCAACCGCGTCCACAGCGGCGTGACGCTCCCGCTCGGAAGCCTGGCGTTGCAGGATGCCGCGCATGGATCGCTGAAGCGCGCCGAGCGCATCGTCAAGACCGATCTGTCCGGCGTCGCCCACCTCAAGGCCGGCCGCGGCCGCGCCTTCTATGCGGTCGGAGGAACATGGCGAGCGCTGGCGCGCATTCACATCATCCAAAGCGGTTACCCGCTGCGTGTCATGCACGGCTATTCGATTCCGGCGGCGGACGCGCTCGGTTTCGCTCAGCGCCTGCGCCGGCTCGCCGCCGCGAACATGCTGGCCGACATCGAAGTCGTTGCCGACGCACGACGGCCGTTGCTGGCCTATGCCGCGCTCGTTCTCGAATACATCATTCGCGTTGCCAGGCCGAAGACCATCGTGTTCTCGACTTTCGGGGTACGTGAAGGCCTGCTGTACGAGAGGCTGCCTCCGGCCGAACGGTTCAAGGATGGATTGATCTGCGCCGCGCAGACCCTGAACGAGTTGCTGTCGCGATCGGCACGCCATGCCCAGGAATTGATCGAATGGACCGATCGTCTGGTGCGGGTCGTAAGGTTGCGGGAAACCGACGAGGATCGCCGCCTGCGCCATGCCGCTTGCCTGCTGTCGGACATCGGATGGCGGGTACATCCCGACCACCGCGGCGAGGAAACGCTCAACCTCATTACCAATGGAAATTTCGGCGCGATCAGCCATCAAGGCCGCGCCTTTGTCGCGCTCTCGGTATTTTATCGTTATGCCGGTCTGGGCGAACAAAACGAACCGCCGGCGCTGGTTCGCGAACTGGTGCCGCCGGCCATGGTGGAGCGCGCTCGCGTGCTCGGCGCGGCGTTTCGCGTCGCCCATCTGATATCGGCGGCGCGGCCCGGCGTCTTGCCGGCGACCCATTTTCGAAGCCAGGGCCGCAAGCTGATGCTGGTGTTCGAGCACAGAATGGTCGATCTCGTCGCCGACCGCGTCGGCAGCCGTTTCAGGCAACTGGCGCGGCTGGTCGGCCGCTCCGGATCGATTGTCAGGAGTTAGGTCGAGGTGGCCGACGGCGCGGGTTGTTCGGGGTTCCGTGCGCGGCGCCGGCGCCAGATCGATCCCGCGACCAGCACCACGACGACGCCCAACGCGGCGCAAACGACTTCGCCGCCGTTGCCGCCATCGGCAAAGTGCGGCGCCAGCCCGAACGACGCCAGCGCCGCGTCGAGCTTGACGCCGAGCGTGCCGCCGCAAAGCGCCTGCAGATTCGGGTGAACGGCCGGGTCGGTTGCGATCACGTCACCGGCGATCCAGCCCAGCAGCGCGGCACCCGCCCAAACCAAGATGGGCAAGCGATTGAGCAGCGCCATGATCAGCGCGGCACCCGCGACGATCAAGGGAACGCTGATCGCAAGGCCGAGAATCAGCAGCGGCGCGCTGCCATTGGCCGCGGCCGCGACCGCGATCACATTGTCGAGGCTCATCACGATGTCCGCGACCACGACGATCTGCACCGCCGCCCACAGATGCGACGCGGACTCTACGCCTTCCTCGTCCTCTTCTTCAGGCACCAGCAGTTTCGCGGCGATCACAAGCAGCGCCAGTCCGCCGACCAGCTTGAGGTACGGCCATTCCATCAGCGTCGCGACGATGCCGGTGAAGACGATGCGCAAGACCACGGCCGCCGCCGCGCCGAGAATCATGCCCCACAACCGCTGGCGCGGCGCCAGTCCGCGACATGCCAGCGCGATCACCAGCGCGTTGTCACCGGACAGCAGCACGTTGATCCAGATGATCTTGCCGACCGCAACCCAGAACGCCGGCTGCTGCATCTCGCTTTGAAACTGAGCCGCCAACACAGCAATGGTTGCCGGATCGAAGATTTGCGACAACCAGTTCACAGCGCGTTCCTCTCGGCCAGGCGGCCGTGTCGCCGCTATCGCGTGCCGCTACGGGGGGTGAATCAGCCGACGATTTCGTTGCCCGAGAAGAACTGGGCGATTTCGATGGCAGCCGTCTCCGCGGCATCGGAACCATGCACCGAGTTTTCGCCGATCGATTTGGCGTGCAGTTTGCGGATCGTGCCATCCGCGGCTTTGGAAGGATCGGTTGCGCCCATGACGTCGCGATGCTTGAGGACGGCGTTCTCGCCTTCGAGAACCTGCACGACAACCGGGGCGGAAATCATGAAATCCACCAGCTCGCCGAAAAACGGACGCGCCTTGTGAACGGCATAGAAGGTCTCGGCCTGCTCGCGGGTCATGCGAATGCGCTTCTGGGCGACGATCCGAAGTCCGGCCTTCTCGATCAGCGCATTGACCGCGCCCGTCAGATTGCGCTCGGTCGCGTCGGGCTTGATAATCGAGAAGGTACGTTCAATCGCCATGATTTCTTCCTTGAAATGCGCTGATGGGAGTTGCGGCGCTTATATCGGCGCCATCGCGTAACGGCAAGCGATCCGGCCAAATGCCGCGGATGTCCGGCGGCCAATCGACACCCGGAATTACAACAATTTCACGAAGGTGAACCCAGTCTGAAACCAACGTCCCGGTTTCATTCAGCTTCTCAAGGCTAGGCTTCAATCAACCGAACGCTTCACGGGTTTAGAGGGGCGGCACGGGTCAGCAGCTTCACCCATGGCGCCGCGCGCGCCGAACCTTAAGGAGACGACCATGTTACGCAAACTCTCCCTTGTTGCAGTTGCCGCGGCTTCGTTGGGCGCGGCCGCATTGGCACCGACTTCGGCCTCCGCCTGGGGCGGTCATGGCTGGCACGGCGGCGGCTGGCACGGTGGCTGGCATGGCCGTGGCTGGGGCGGACCGCGCTTCTACGTCGGTGGCCCGGGCTATGGTTACGGTTACGGCGGCTGCTACGTGCGCCGACTGGTCCCGACGCCGTGGGGCCCCCGCTGGCGGCTTGTGAACCGCTGCTATTGATCTCATCCGATCCGCACTCCGAAAAGCCCCGGCACCGTCGTGCCGGGGCTTTTTCGCTGATTCCGATCAGATGGAACCCGCTGCAGCCTTCATTCAATGTTTACTTAAAATGCACGCATTCGGCGAGCGACGCGAAACAATTCCCGTCGCCATGACTTGGTCCTGCGTCACCTCCTTGAAATTGACACGAAGCGGAACCCTTCATGAGCAGCCCTATCAACGACAACAGCGAACCACTCGATCGCAAGACGAGCCGATCGATCTGCGATGCCGTCGGCGAACGGCTGCAGCAGAACCTTCCCCCGGAGCCCGCGCACCTCTCGTCCCACCTCCAGCATCTGCTGGATGAATTGCGCAAACGGGACAATGACGGTCGCCCGATGTCATCGAACTGAGGTGAATATTGAGGCATAAGCCGTTGCGGTGACGCTATTTCGTTCAATAAACCGGTTGCGTTTTTTGGCCGCTCCGGTGAAAAGCCCGCATGCTTTCAATCACCGACATTTCTGTCCGGATTGCCGGACGGCTTCTTATCGATAATAGCTCGGCGCAGATCGTGCCGGGCGCCCGCGTCGGTTTTGTCGGCCGTAACGGGGTGGGCAAATCGACGCTGTTTCACGCGATCCGCGGCGAATTGCCGCTCGAGTCCGGCTCCATAACGATCCCTCCGCGCTGGCGGGTCGGCAGTCTCGCGCAGGAAGCCCCCGACGGTCCGGAAAGCCTGATCGATGTCGTGCTGAAGGCGGATCTCGAGCGCCAGGCGCTGCTGCACGAAGCCGAGATCGCCCACGATCCCACCCGCATCGCCGACATTCAGACCCGGCTCGTGGACATCGACGCGCATTCCGCCCCTGCCCGCGCCGCCGCGATCCTCAGCGGCCTCGGATTTTCCAGCCCCGATCAGGCCCGATCCTGTTCGGAGTTTTCCGGTGGCTGGCGAATGCGCGTCGCGCTTGCCGCGACCTTGTTCGCGGCACCCGATCTTTTGCTCCTGGACGAGCCCACCAACTATCTCGATCTCGAAGGCACGCTGTGGCTTGAAGATCATCTGGCGAACTATCCGCGCACCGTGATCGTCATCAGCCACGACCGCGACCTGCTCGACACCTCGGTCGACCAGATCCTGCACCTCGATCGCGGCAAGCTGACGCTCTACAAGGGGACCTACTCCTCGTTCGAGGAACAACGCGCCACGCGCGAAATGCTCGACGCCAAGCACGCCAAGCGTCAGGCCGACGAGCGCAAGCGGCTGCAGGCCTTTGTCGATCGCTTCAAGGCCAAGGCGTCGAAAGCCCGCCAGGCGCAGTCCCGCGTCAAGATGCTGGAAAGGATGAAGCCGGTCACCGCGCTGGTGACGCAGGACGTGCGCGAGATTTCATTTCCGGTGCCTGAGAAGATGCTGTCGCCGCCGATCATCGCGGTCGATGATGTCTCGGTCGGCTACGATCCCAGAAAGCCCGTGCTCAATCGCGTGACGCTGCGGATCGACACCGACGACCGCATCGCCTTGCTCGGCTCCAACGGCAACGGCAAGTCGACGCTGGTCAAGCTCATTGCCAACAAACTGGCGCCGTTTTCCGGTCACGTCACCCGCGCCGAGAAACTGTCGGTCGGATATTTCGCTCAGCATCAGGTCGACGAGCTCAATCTCGACGGCTCGCCCTACGATCACGTTCGCAAGCTGATGCCGGATGCCACGGAGACCAAGGTGCGCGGGCGCACCGGTGCGATCGGCTTCTCGGGCAAGGCCGGCGATACCCTGGTCAAAAGTCTGTCGGGCGGCGAAAAAGCCCGGCTGCTGCTGGGACTGGCGACCTTCTTCGGTCCCAACATGATCATTCTCGACGAGCCGACCAACCATCTGGACATCGACAGCCGTGCCGCCCTTGCCGAGGCGATCAACGAGTTTCCCGGCGCGGTCATCATGGTCTCCCATGACCGCTATCTGATCGAATCCTGCGCCGATCAATTATGGGTGGTCGCCGATCATGCCGTCACGACCTATGACGGCGACCTCGACGACTACAGGCGCATGGTGTTGTCGGCGCGCGGCATGCGCGCCAATTCGCGCGACCGCGGCGGCAACGAGCGCGGAGCAGCCCGCGACAAGCCCGTCCGCAACAAGAGCGAAAAGCGCGTGCCGCTGAAGCAGAAGATTTCCGACGCCGAGGCCGAGATCGCGCGCATCAACGGCATCATTTCCAAGATCGATACGGCGCTGGCGCTGCCGGATTTGTTCACGCGCGACCCGAAACAGGCAGCGCAACTCAGCAAGGCGCGGGCCGGCGCGGCGAACGCGTTGCAGCGCGCCGAGGAAGAGTGGCTGGCGGCAAGTTCGCAATATGACGAAGCGACCGGCTGAACTGATTCGAGACTGATCGAAGCGGGAGGAATTGCGGTTACGTGGCGGCCGGCTTCTTCTTCGCCCTCGGCTTTGCGGCATTTGGCTGCGCCACCGGCTCGGCGCCGCGCTCGATCGATGTCAGGCGCCCGGCGGTGAAGGTATAGATTCCGGCGCGCTGCCCCCGCGAATAGTTGACAACCGCCATTCGATCGCCGCGCGGATTGCTCGACAGATTGACGTTGTCAGGTGCGCCAATACCGCGCACGACATCGCATTCGGTATGACCGAGTGCAACCGTTCCCGTTGTCGTGGGCGCAGGCGCGCCAGCAGCGCCATCGGCCAAGGCGTTGGCACCCCCGGGCCCGCCGGGAGGCGTCATGCCAGGGCAAAGCCCGTCGGCGCTGACCAAATCCTCTGCAGTAACCGGCTTGTCGGGAGTAAGCGGGGCCGTTTCAATCGAAACATTTCGGATGAACAGCCTGCCGGAGCGCGAAAACCATTCCGCATCTTTCGACAGCAGATCAGACTGGAACATCTCGGACGCGCCTGAACATCCCACGATCATGGGAGCAAGCGCCAGCAGCGCCAGCAGTCGTTTTCGATGAGAGGTTTTGTCTCGCACGATGAACTAAATTCCCACCCCAAGCCCCGGCGATTGTTGCACTATTACTTTGCGGCGCGACCGTGGCCTTGTGCAGGCGCCCCGAACCAAACCACAGATATCATTAATCGCCGTGCGCCGCTATTCCCGCCTTTGCCACCGGCCCTGCTCGTCGGCCTGCCAGTAGGTGACCTCGAATCCCCGCGATTTGCAATCGGTCCAGGCGCCCCGCGCCGCAGCAAGCGCATCGCCATCGTCGCCGTTAAAGACCAGAACCACCCGCTCATAGGCGTCGGCATCGGCAGGCAAGGCGGCGTTATCGATCAGGAACCTGACATTGGCCCTGTTCGGATTGCCCTCCTCGATCGCCAGTATGATTGGCTGATCCTGCGCATCGCCGGCGCGCCAGGTGGCGTGCGGCAAAAACGAATCGTCGCGATAGGTCCACAAATGGGCGTCGAGCGCGTCGGCACGCTCCTGCGACGTCGACTGCACGACAACGCGCCAGCCGCGCTCCAGCGACTTTTCAAGCAACGGCGGCAAAACGCTGTCGAGCGACATGTTTTGCAGGTGGTAGAACAAAACTTCCGTCATCCGCTTTTCAGCTATCTGGTTTCGGCTGTTTCCTGGCTTCGTAATACTCCGCGACCAGCCGCTCCAGCAGGCGAACGCCAAAGCCCGAACCCCAGCTGTGGTTGATCTCGGATTTCGGCGCCCCCATCGCCGTTCCCGCGATGTCGAGATGCGCCCATGGCGTGTCGTCGACGAAGCGCTGCAGGAACTGCGCGGCGGTAATCGAACCACCGTTGCGGGCGCCGGCGTTTTTCATGTCGGCAAACTGCGAATCGATCTGCTTGTCGTATTCCGGGCCGAGCGGCATGCGCCATACCCGTTCCCCCGTTTCCAGTCCGACCTTGGTCAACCGTTCGGCCAATTCGTCGTTGTTGGAAAACAACCCGGCATATTCGGTGCCGAGCGCCACCATGATCGCGCCGGTCAATGTCGCCAGATCGACCATGAATTTCGGCTTGAATTTCTTGGCGACGTACCAGAGCACGTCGGCCAGCACCAGACGGCCCTCGGCGTCGGTGTTGATGATCTCGATGGTCTGGCCTGACATCGACGTCACGATATCGCCGGGGCGCTGCGCGTTGCCGTCGGGCATGTTCTCGACGACGCCGATGGCTCCGACCACGTTGACCTTCGCCTTCCGCGCCGCCAGGGCATGCATCAGCCCGACCACGCAGGCCGCGCCCCCCATGTCGCCCTTCATGTCCTCCATGCTGGCGGCGCCCTTGATGGAGATGCCGCCGGTATCGAAACAGACACCCTTGCCGATAAAGGCAACCGGCTGATCGCCGCGCTTGCCGCCATTCCAGCGCATGATCACGGTCCGCCCGGGCTGCGTCGAGCCCTGCGCGACACCGAGCAGCGCGCCCATGCCGAGTTTCGTCATGGCCTTGACGTCGAGGACCTCGACGATGACGCCGAGCTTGCGAAGCTGGCCGGCGCGACGGGCGAATTCCACCGGAAACAGTACGTTCGGCGGCTCATTGACGAGTTCGCGCGCCATGATGACGCCATCGACGATATGCGCGCCCGGAGCAAAGGCCTTTCGTGCCGCGGACACGTCATCGACGGCGAGCGAAACGTCTGCATGCAATGCGGCGTCCTCGCCGTCCTTCTTTTTGGTCTTGTAGCGGTCGAATTTATAGGCGCGCAGCCGTATCCCGGCCGCGACCGCGGCCGCCTGTTCCGGCTTCATCGCCCCATCCGGCAATTCCGCGATGATCATCACGGCGCCCGTGCCGGCGCCCAGTTTGCCGGCTGCCGCACCGCCAAGCTTGAGGAAATCCTTGGCCTTGATGGCCGAAACCTTGCCGGCACCGACCACGATCAGGCGCGAGGCCTTGAGACCCTCCGGCGCCAGGATATCGAGCGTGGACCCGCTCTTTCCCTTGAACTGATTCGTGGCCGCCGCGCGCTTGACGAGGCCGGCCGCATCGCCGAGCGCCTTGCCGGTCGCCGGGCCGAATTTCAACGTGTCGTCGCAAAATACGACCAGAATGCCACGCGGGGCTGTGGAAAATGGAACGAAGCCGACCTTGACGGCGTCGGACATTGGCAAATCCTCCAAAAAATCAGGGCTGTCGCTCGGCCGGGAACCCGCCGGGCGGTGTTTCGAATGTTCGCTTCGGATGCCACACCCACCCGTCAGAAGCATGGTCGGACACACTATTGCCCGTCAGCCGCCGCGCTGCCAAGCGTCGCCGTGGCCTCGCGGCCACATAGGGCGAAAAATTAACCGCATATTGGGGGTGCCTTGGCTCAGCCATTTTGTTGACGGATCAAAGGGATGGTATGAGGGGGTAAGCCGGCTGGGCCAATGGTGGCGCGACCAAAGGGGATCCCGATTTCGGGATTGGTCGCGAGCTGCCGTTCCAGTTCGGGGGGCGGGGATCGTGCGGTAACGATGGGGTCAATCGACAGGTATATCTTCCGCACGACGCTTGCGTCGTTTGCGCTGGTTCTGGTCAGCCTGACAGGGGTGATTTGGATTACGCAGGCGTTGCGCGGCATCGACCTGATGACCAGCCAGGGTCAAACGATCATCACCTTTCTCGGCGTCACCAGCCTGGTGATTCCGGCGCTGGTGCTGATCATCTCGCCAATCGCGCTGATGATCTCGATCTCGCATACCCTGAACAAGCTCGCGACCGATTCAGAGATCATCGTGATGAATGCGGCCGGCTTCTCGCCGCTGCGGCTGTTTCGTCCTTTTCTCTATGCCACCGTCGTGGTGGCGATCATGGTCGCTTTTATTGCCTCCTATCTCGCCCCCGACGGGCTGCGGCGCCTGAAGCAATGGGATGCCGAAATCACCGCCGATGTGCTGGCCAACATCCTCCAGCCCGGCCGCTTTGCCCAGCTTGACCAGAACCTGACCATCCGCATCCGGGAGCGGCAGCCGGGCGGCCTGCTGGTCGGCATCTTCGTCGATGACCGCCGCGATCCCAAGGAACGGGTCAGCATCATTGCCGACCATGGCACCGTTCTGAAGAACGACAGCGGTTCGTTTCTGGTTCTCGAGGACGGAAATCTCGAGCGCTTCGAGGAAGGCAAGCGCGATCCCGCGCTGGTGGCATTCGGCCGCTATGCGTTCGACATGTCGAAGTTCTCGAATCAGGGCCACGACGTCACCTTGGGGATTCGCGAACGCTATCTCTGGGAATTGCTCTCGCCGCCATCCGACGATCCGGTCTACGTGCAGTTGCCGGGACAGTTCCGCGCCGAGCTGCACGACCGTTTCATGGCGCCAATCTATCCGTTCGCATTTGCCGCCCTGACCTTTGCGTTCCTCGGCGCGCCGCGCACCACGCGTCAGAGCCGCAACTTTTCGATCACGGGTTCGATCCTCGCCGTGTTCGGGCTGCGGATGGCGGGATTCGCCTGCTCGGTGATGGCGGCGAAATCGCCACTCGCCCCGATCGTTCAATATCTGATGCTGGCCGCGGCGGTCGGCGCAAGCCTCTGGATCATCGTGGGGGGCATCGTTATCGAACCGCCCGCGGCATTGATGGAAGCGATCAACAAATCGAATGCGCGTCTCCTGCGGCTTTTCGGGCGGCCGGCCACAGCATGAGCATGATGACCAACACGCTTGGGCGATATTTTGCCGGCCGCTTCGTGGTCTCGGCGCTCGGCGTGTTCGCCAGTATCTTCGTTCTTCTGGTGCTGGTCGATTACATCGAAATGGTCAGGAAGACCTCGGGGCTGGTTTCGGCATCCGCCATCACGGTCGCGGAGACGTCGCTGTTCCGCGTGCCGCAACTGCTCGAAAAAATGATGCCGTTTTGCATCCTGATCGGAGCAATGACCTGTTATCTGGCGCTTTCGCGGCGACTGGAACTCGTGGTCGCGCGCGCCGCCGGCATTTCGGCGTGGCAATTCATCGCCCCGGCGCTGGCAAGCTCGATCGTGCTCGGAATCCTGGCAACAACCGCTTACAACCCGATGTCCGCCAATTTGCGCGAGCTTTCCAAGCGAATGGAGGCGGAATTGTTCGGCTCCGCTCCCGGCGGCGGCATCCAGGACGCGTCCGGCTTCTGGATCAATCAGGTGAACAGCGATGGCCAGTCCATCATCAATGCCGTCCGCAGCGAGCAGCAGGGCGTGCGGCTGACCGGGCTCACGGTGTTCCGGTTCGATACCGACTTCAAGTTCAAGGAGCGAATCGAGGCCCGCGAAGCGACGCTTGAGGAAGGGCGCTGGCTGTTCAAATCCGCCCGCCGCTACTCCCTCGACGGCCCCCCTGTCGACCAGGACAGTTTCTTCCTCACCACCAGCCTGACGCCGGCCCAGGTCCGCAACAGTTTCTCCACCCCGGAGACCGTGTCTTTTTGGCAACTCCCCGGCTATATCCGCTCGTCGGAAAGCTCGGGATTTGCGACCGCAGGCTACCGCTTGCAATACCATAAGCTCATCGCACAGCCATTTTTACTGGCTGCAATGGTCATGTTGGCGGCCGCCGTCAGCCTGCGCTTCTTCCGTATGGGCGGCGTGCAAAAGATGGTTTTAAGTGGCGTGGGTGCAGGCTTTCTGCTCTATGTGCTTTCGAAAGTAACTGAAGATTTGAGTAAGGCTGAATTGATGCATCCGATCGCTTCGGCGTGGCTGCCTGTATGTGTGGGCGGCCTCACCGGCTTTTTGGCCTTGCTGTACCAGGAGGACGGGTAGTGGCCGTCGTCGCCGCCCGCCAGACAGGGTCGCCCGCGTTCGGGCGGCGCACGACCGTGCGCCGTCAACGCGGTCGGCTGGCCGCCGCCAGCGGACCCGTTCTCGCTCTGGTCCTAGGGGTCATTCTTGCCGACGCGCTCGGCATTGCGGCGACGTCCCCGGCGTCGGCGCAGAGCTTTACCTACAATCCGCAGCCTCCGCGGCCGAAACCGCCGCCGGCCCCCAACAACGGGCAGATGCTCGTCCAGGCGGTCGAGGTGGATTACGACTACAACAACTCACGCGTGTCGGCGGTCGGCAACGTGCAGATGTTCTACAACGGCACCAGCGTCGAGGCCGACAAGGTCATTTACGATCAGAAGACCAAGCGGCTTCATGCCGAAGGCAACATCCGCATGACCGATGCGGAAGGCAAAGTCACCTATGCCAATATTATGGATTTGAGCGACGACTACCGCGACGGTTTCGTCGATTCGCTGCGGGTCGACACCGCCGACGCCACGCGAATGGCCGCGTCGCGCGCGGACCGCTCCAGCGGCAACTACACCGTGTTCGAGAATGGTGTCTACACGGCCTGCGCGCCTTGTAAGGATGATCCGAAGAAGCCGCCATTGTGGCAGGTCAAGGGCGCGCGCATCATTCACGACCAGACCGACAAGATGCTGTACTTCGAGAACGCGCAGCTGGAGTTCTTCGGCGTTCCGATGGCGTATCTGCCGTATTTTTCAACGCCCGACCCGACCGTGAAGCGCAAGACCGGGTTCCTGATGCCGGGCTTCACCTCGTCGACGGGCTACGGCTACGGCGTCGAAACCCCGTTCTACTGGGCGATCGCCCCGGACTATGACGCGACCTTCAATCCGCGCTTCACGACCAGGCAGGGTGTGCTGTTACAAGGCGAATTCCGTCAGCGCCTGATCAACGGATCGTATCAAATCCGCGCCTATGGCATCGATCAGCTCGATCGCGGCGCCTTCGCCGGACAACCGGGCGACCGCCAGTTCCGCGGTGGCGTCGATACCAAAGGCCAGTTCGCGCTGAACGACAAATGGGTGTGGGGCTGGGACGGCGTTCTGCTGTCGGACTATTTCTTCTTCTCGGATTACAAGCTTGCCCAGTACAGGGATCCGCTGGGGTCGTTCCTGACCCTGCCGACGGAGGCGATTTCCCAGCTTTATCTGACCGGCGTCGGCAACCGCAGCTTCTTCGATGCGCGCACGATCTATTATTTGAGCTATTCCGGCAACCAGGACAAGGTTCCGGTGATTCACCCGGTCGTCGATTATTCGAACGTGATCAATCATCAGATCCTTGGCGGAGAGTTCAGCTACAAGACGAATTTCACCAGCCTGACGCGGGAAACCGCGGCGTTCGACCCGATCACGACATTGGCGAATACCAATGGCCTGTGTCTGACGGCGTCTGCCGATCCGATGGCGCGGCTGCCGACGCAATGCCTGCTTCGCGGCATGCCCGGCACCTACACGCGGGCGACAGTTGAGGGGCAATGGCGGCGGTCGTTCACCGATTCCGCCGGCGAAATCTGGACGCCATTTGCGATCCTCCGCGCCGATGCGATCGATGCTTCGATCTCGAACCAGCCCGGCGTTTCGAACTTCCTCCCGGTCGGCGACACCCAGGCGCTGCGTGTGATGCCCACGGTCGGTCTTGAATACCGCTATCCCTTCATCAACGTGCAGCCTTGGGGAACCACGACGATCGAGCCGATCGGACAGGTCATCATTCGTCCCAACGAAACCTATGCGGGCAAGCTTCCCAACGAAGACGCACAGAGCATGGTATTCGACGCCAGCAACCTGTTCGCCGTCGACAAATTCTCGGGCTACGACCGCGTTGAAGGCGGCGGCCGGGCCAATGTCGGCGTGCAGGCGACGACGCAATTCGACCGCGGCGGCGCCGTCAACGTGCTGTTTGGACAGTCCTATCAGTTGTTCGGCCTGAATTCATTCGCGGTCGCGGACGCGACCAATACCGGTATCGATTCCGGCCTCCAGCGTGCGCGATCCGATTATGTCGGCAGCGTCAACTATTCGCCCAACAGAACCTATACTTTCAGCGTGCGCTCGCGCCTGGATGAGCAGACGCTGAACATCAACCGTTTCGAGGCTGAAGGCCGCGCAAGCTTCGACCGTTGGTCGGTCGCCCTGACGTACGGCAATTATGCCCCACAGCCGGACCTCGGATACCTGATCCGTCGCGAAGGACTGCTGGGCAGCGGCTCGATCAAGGTGGCCGCGAACTGGGTGGTTTCGGGAGCCGCCCGTTGGGATCTTGAAGCCAACAAGCTCAACCAGTACATCGTCGGCGCGGGCTATGTGGACGACTGCTTCGTGCTGGCGGCCAACTACGTGACGTCCTACCAATATTCGGCAGGCACCACGCCGCCCGTGCTCAGCCACGCGTTCATGCTGCAGATCGGCCTGCGGACGCTCGCCAACACGTCCTCCTCGGCTACTGGGGCCGGCCTCCAATAGAGCCCGGCCTTGACGCTGCCGGAGGGTTGTTCCCGCGGCACGGATCCAGTTCGAATCGGTTGATATAGCGAATATGATCATGACGACCATTAGGATCTTACATCACCTTTCGCCTCTGATTCCGGGTTGCGCCGCGGCGCTGATCTTGATCGGTTGTGGTTCGCCGTTGCATGCGCAAACCGTCGCCTGCATGGTCAATGGCGAACCGATCACCAACTACGATATCGATCAGCGCAGCAAGCTGGACTTCCTGACGACGCACAAGCCCGCCGTGCGACAGCAGGTGATCGACGTGCTGACCGACGAAAAACTAAAAATCAAGGAAGGCAAGAAGTTTGGTGTCGACCCTACCGCTTCGGATGTCGAGCAATCGTTCGCCGGCATGAGCACACGGATGCGCACAACGCCTGAACAGCTCGCCAAATCCCTCGAAAGCCAGGGCATTCGGCCCGATACGCTGAAGGCCCGCATGAAGGCCGAGATGGTTTGGACCAGTCTGGTCCGCGGGCGGTACAAGGAGAGCCTGCAGGTCGGTGAGAAGGACGTCGCCGCGGCCGTCCAGGTCAAGGGCGACGATAAGGATAAACAGGAGACCGAGAGCTTCGAGTATCAGATGCGTCCGATCGTCTTGATCCTCCCGCGGGGATCCGCACCGGCCGCCGTCGAATCCAGGGTCAAGGAGGCCGAGGCCTTGCGCGGCCGTGTGCAGAGCTGCGACGAGGCCAACGCTTTCTTCAAAGCCATGCCAAATGCCGCGATCCGCGAGACCGTGACCAGGACTTCCGCCGATCTGCCGGCCGCTGTTCGTGACGGGCTCGACAAGACCCCGATCGGCCATTTGACTGCGCCCGAGGTGACAAAACAGGGCGTGGAAATGGCTGCGCTGTGCGCCAGGAAGCCGACCACCGTCGACACACCGAAAAAGAAGGAAATCCGCGAGAAGATGTATGCCGAGAAATACGAAGCGAAGTCGAAAGCGTACCTGCAGGACATCCGCAAAGCCGCGATGATCGAATGTCATTGACGCATGGCAAAGCCCCTCGCGCTGACATCCGGCGAACCCGCGGGTATCGGGCCTGATATCACCATCAAAGCGTGGCTGCGCCGCAACGAGTTGAAGCTCCCGGCGTTTTACCTGCGCGGCGATCGCGACTTGCTCGCCGACCGGGCGGACAGGCTCGGACTAAAGGTCAGGTTCGCCGAAGTTGCCCCCGAGGATGCCTGCAAGGCATTCGCGGACGCTTTGCCGGTCGTGGCCACTGGCCACCAGGCGACCGCACGGCCAGGCCAGCCTGACGACACCAGCGCGGACGCCGCCATGGCCTCCATTCGTCAGGCGGTCGGCGACGTGATCGCCGGCCGGGCCGCCGCTGTCGTCACCAATCCGATCGCCAAGAGCGTTCTCTACCGCGCCGGTTTCCGGCATCCGGGCCATACCGAATTTCTCGCCGAGCTCGCAGCCACCGGCGGCCACACGCCGCAGGCTGTGATGATGCTGTGGTCGCCGGCCCTCGCCGTGGTGCCGGTAACAATCCACATTTCGCTGCGCGAGGCGATCGCGCTGCTGTCGAGCGACCTGATCGTCACGACGGTTCGCATCGTGGCCGCGGCGTTGAAGGCGCGCTTCGGCGTCGCCAAGCCGCGCCTCGCGGTGTCCGGTCTCAATCCGCATGCCGGCGAAGACGGTTCGCTCGGCACAGAAGACCTCACGATCGTTGCACCGGCGGTCGAACGGCTGCGCGGCGAAGGCATCGAGATCAGAGGACCGCTGCCGGCGGACACCATGTTCCACGACGCTGCGCGCAAAACCTATGACTGCGCGATCTGCATGTATCACGATCAGGCGCTGATCCCGGTCAAGACGCTGGCATTTGAAGACGCCGTCAATGTCACATTGGGGTTGCCGTTCATTCGCACGTCGCCGGACCATGGCACGGCCTTCGACATTGCCGGCACCGGACGGGCCAATCCGTCGAGCCTGATCGCGGCTCTGCGGCTTGCCGCCCGGATGGCGGCAGCGCCACCGGCATGAGCGCGATCGATGACCTCCCGCCGCTTCGCGAGGTCATTCGCCAGCACGCGCTGTCGGCTCGCAAATCGCTCGGTCAGAATTTCCTGCTGGACCTCAACCTGACCGCGCGGATCGCGCGGGCCGCGGGCCCGCTCGAAGATGCGACGATTATCGAAATCGGCCCCGGCCCCGGCGGGCTGACGCGCGCGTTGCTGGCGCTCGGCGCGCGGCGCGTCATCGCCGTGGAGCGCGACCAGCGCGCACTGGCGGCGCTCGAAGAGATTGCAAGGCGATATCCGCAACGGCTCGATATCATCTGCGCCGACGCGCAGTATTTCGACCCACGGCCGCTGCTCGGCGGCGGCAAGGCGAAAATCGTCGCCAACCTGCCCTACAATATCGCAACCGCGCTGTTGATCGATTGGCTGTCGATCGAGCCGTGGCCGCCCTGGTACGACATGATGGTCCTGATGTTCCAGCGCGAAGTGGCCGAGCGAATTGTCGCCCGCGAGAATGACGACGCCTACGGACGGCTCGGCGTGCTGGCGAACTGGCGCGCCGAGACCAAGATCCTGTTCGATATTTCTCCCGCGGCATTCGTACCGCAGCCCAAGGTCACCTCGTCGGTCGTGCGATTGGTGCCGCGCGGCACGCCGGAAGCGTGCGACCGCAGGGCGCTGGAGCAGGTTGCGGCGGCAGCGTTCGGCCAGCGTCGCAAGATGCTGCGGCAAAGCCTCAAATCATTGGCCGTCGACCCTGCCCGGCTGGCGACGGCAGCGCATGTCGATTTGACGCGGCGCGCCGAGACCGTTCCGGTGAGCGGCTTTGTTGCCATGGCCCGCGAATTGACCGATATACGAAATACAAAATGAACGTCCCTTAAGGAGAGAATGCCATGACGCTCATGCGTCGTCAGTCGCTGGTGAAATTCGATGCGCCGCTGTGCGAAACCATCATCGAGACGCCGAAGCCGTCGGCCAAGGAAGTCCTCGTCCGTATCGAGCGTTGCGGGTTGTGCCATTCCGATCTGCATATCCAGGACGGCTACGCCGACCTCGGCGGCGGCAAGAAGCTCGACACCACGCGTGGCATGACGCTGCCGTTTACGCTCGGTCACGAGATCGCCGGGGTCGTCGAGGAAGTCGGCGCGGACGTTTCGAAGGAGCTGATCGGCGCGAAAAAAGCGGTCTTCCCCTGGATCGGCTGCGGCCAATGCCGCGACTGTCTCAATGGCGATGAAAATCTGTGCGTCAAGCAGCGTTTTCTCGGTGTTGCCATCGACGGCGGCTTCGCCAGCCATGTGCTGGTGCCGGATGCAAAATATCTGCTGGACTACGATCCGCTGCCGGTCAATCAGGCGGCAACCCTGATGTGTTCCGGCGTGACCGCCTATGGTGCGTTAAAGCGCCTGGTCGACCGGCCGCGGCAACGCAATCTGCTGCTGATCGGCCTTGGCGGCGTCGGCATGATGGGACTTTCGTTCGCGCAAGCCATGTTCAAGCAGAAAATCACGGTTGCGGATTTGAGCCCCGCCGCGCGCGAGGCGGCGTTGAAAAACGGCGCCGATGTCGCCTACGATCCCGCGGAAGCAGACGTCGCCAAACGCATCATCAAGGAAACCGAGGGCGGATTCGACGCCATCGTCGATTTTGCCGGCAACGAAAAATCGATGGCCTTTGCGGTCGCTGCGGTCGCGCGTGGCGGCAAGATCGTGGTCTCCGGATTGATGGGCGGTAATTTCAGCCTGCCCATGGTACAATGGATCTACAAGCGCATGACCATCGAGGGCTTCATGGTCGGGACGCTGGCCGAGGCACACGAGTTGATGGCGCTCGCGCGCGCCGGCAAGATCAAGCCGACCCCGATGACAGAAGAGCCGATGGACGAGGTCCAGAAATGGATCGACGAGTTGCGGGCCGGAAAAGTCGTCGGCCGTATCGTGCTGAAAAACTGAGGCAGGGCGCCTTTCAAGCCTCACCAAAAGAGGCGGAGTGCCATGCAAGCCTCGCGTGAACTGGGAGGACTTCCGATGGCCTGGAGGAATCGTTCGACATTGGGCGCGGTTGCGGCGCTGGCGCTGATGCTGGCTGCGACGCCGGCCTTCGCGCAGAAGCAATACGGCCCCGGCGTCACCGACACCGAAGTCAAGATCGGAACCACCACGCCCTATAGCGGCCCGGCATCGGCCTATTCGGCCGGTGCGGTCTCCGCGACGGCCTATTTCACGATGATCAACGAACAAGGCGGCGTCAACGGCCGCAAGATCAACTACATCAGCCTCGACGACGCCTACAGCCCGCCCAAGACGGTGGAGCAGATCAGACGGCTGGTCGAAAGCGACGAGGTGTTGTTTCTCGTCAATCCCGTGGGCACGGCGACCAACATGGCCGTGCTCAAATACATCAACCAGAAACGTGTGCCGCATCTCTTCATCGGCACGGGTGCGACGGTCTTCAACGACCCCGAGCATTATCCGTGGACCATGAGCTGGACGCCGCATTATGCATCGGAAGGCGAGATCTACGCCAGATACATTCTCTCGGCGAAACCCGACGCGAAGATCGGTATCCTGTCCCAGAACGACGATCTCGGCCGCGACTATCTGTTGGGGTTCAGGCGCGCGCTCGGTGACAAGGCATCGACGATGATCGTGTCGTCGTTGACCTACAACACCAGCGACCCGACCATCGATTCCCAGGTGGTTTCGCTGAAGGCGTCGGGCGCGGACGTATTTTTCATTGTCACGGTACCCAAATTCGCCGCGCAGGCCATTCGCAAGGCCTATGACATCGACTGGCATCCGCAGGAATTCGTGGTCAGCGTCGGCTCCTCGATCGCGGGCGCGATCAGGCCGGCCGGATTTGAAGCGGCCAAAGGCATCATCTCGGCGGCCTATCAAAAGGACCCGGCCGACCCGCAGTGGCGAGACGATCCGGCCATGCAAGCCTGGAACGTCTGGATGGACAAGTACAACCCGCGCGTCGACAAGAGCGACTATTACGCCCCCTATGGCTACAACATCGGTTTCGCGGTGGTCCGGCTGCTTAAGCAGTGCGGCGACAATCTGACGCGCGAGAACATCATGCAGCAGGCTTCCCATCTGGATATGGAGCTGCCGTTGCTGCTGCCCGGAATCCGCCTGAAGACCAGCCCGACCGACCTGCGCCCGATCAAGCAGATGCGGCTGGTGCGCTTCGACGGCCAGCGCTACGTGCTGTTCAGCGACGTGCTCGCCAGCGAATGATGCGCCAAAACAACAGCTTCAACTTTTGTTTCTCCTGAACGCCGCCGGTCGCGCAAATCCAGGCGCAAGCCCGAATTAAGCCTCATGCTGTCCGGAATTGCGGCTCATTGCGACCCAAGTTTTTGTTAACAATTGGGGCACGGAGTGTTGCGTAAGCCGGAGATACCCATGCCAAACCGAACCGCGAAATTCGCGTCAGCGATCTTCGCTGGCCTCCTCGCGGGGACTCCGCTAACGACAATTTCACACGGCGCAGCGGCGGAGGAGGAGTGCCTTTCCGGCCCGAACGACAAAGCGCCTGGGGGCGGCCATTGGTACTATCGTATTGATCGTGCCACCAAACGCCATTGCTGGTACCAACGAGAAGAGGGAGAAAAGCTTTCCCCGTCCAATTCGGCTGCATCGGCGCGTCCGATTGCGGCGAAACCGGCACCAGCGGCGCAGCGTTCGGTCGCCGACGCTCACGCCGAACTACCCTGGCAGTCGCGTATCGAACAGCCACGCCGCGATAGGTCGGTTCCGGCAGTAACCGCCGATGCAGCGGTCGGCGAAATTAACCCGGATGTGAAATCACCGGTTGCAGAGGGACAGCAACCGAACCTCGTTTCGCGGTGGTTGGGTCGGTCGGACGCGGATCCTTCGAACAACCCGATTTTCCTGACCAGTCCAACCCCCCTGGCCGGTCCTTTGCCAAATGGTTCTGTGCCAATCAGTCCCGTCGCAAACAAGGACGATCCCGATACGAACGCGAGCGCTGCCTCGCCAACTCAGCCGCCGACCGCTGCCGGTCAGTTCGCCGCGACCGATCTGTCGTCTCCAACCCATTCCGTGCAGATGCTGTTGGCCGCTATTTTGGGCGCGCTGGCGCTGGCCGGCGTGATGGGACGCGCTATTTTCAAATTCGTGGGCCCCCGAAGCCCTGCAAAGCTTAAAGGCCGCGATCGTCGGCGCGCGATCTGGAAATCGACGGGCGGCGGTCGCCCGACATCAAACGCCTATCCGGGAGCGGATGCCGTGCCGCCGGATTTCCCTCGTGACCTCGATCAGGTCGAAGACCCCGGTGACAGGATTGCGGAATTGTTGCGGGATTTTTCCCGCAGGGGTCGCAAGGGCGAAAAGACGCGCCAACCCAGCCCAACCTAGAGTCGTTTTGCGTTTGATAGAATCGAAACGGGGCTCGGGATTCTCGATTTGACGCGTTTTGAACGCCGGGCTGGGCTATTTCTCTAATTGCCGCTGCAATTCGCGCACGAACGTCGTCAAACCTGTGCGGCGTTCGCGCTTCAGCCGTTCCGCCTTCAGAATCGACTGCACCTCGGCAAACGCCGCATCGATATCGTGATTGATGACGATATAATCGTATTCGGCCCAGTGGCTCATTTCCTGGCTGGCGCGGCTCATCCGTCCCCGGATGACCCGATCGGAATCCTGCGCGCGGGAGTGCAGGCGTCTTTCCAGGTCGGCGGCGGACGGCGGCAGGATGAAAACGCTGACAACGTCCGCCCGCGCCTTTTCCCGCAATTGCTGCGTGCCCTGCCAATCGATATCGAACAGCACATCCTGTCCCGCCGACAAGGCCGCTTCGACCGGCGCGCGCGGCGTACCATAGCGATTTTCGAACACGGTGGCCCACTCGAGCAACTCGTTTCGCTTTACCATCGCCTCGAATTTGGATTGGTCGACAAACAGGTAGTCGTGGCCTTCGACCTCGCCGGGCCGCATCGGCCGCGTGGTCGCGGACACCGACATCCTCAGTCCCGGCATCCGTTCGATCAGCAAACGCGACAGCGTGGTCTTCCCCGCGCCCGACGGCGACGACAGCACGAACATCAATCCGCGCCGTTCAACCCCGTCGAAGCCATGGCCGCCAGCCGTCATCTTCACTCCAGATTTTGAACCTGTTCGCGGAATTGCTCGACCACATTCTTCATCGCAAGGCCGGTGTTGGTCAGTTCGAGGTCGTTCGACTTGGAGCAGCAGGTATTGACCTCGCGGTTGAATTCCTGTGCCAGGAAATCGAGACGCCGCCCGACCGGTCCGCCCTTGCCGATCATCTCGCGGGCCTGCGAGATATGCGAGGCGATCCGGTCCAGTTCTTCGCGAATATCGGCCTTGGCGGCGATCATGATCGCCTCCTGATGGAGCCGGTCGGGATCGAAGCGCTCGGACGATTCCAGCAGTGCCGCGATCTGCTCGGCAAGGCGTGCCCTGATCGCGTCGGGCTTGCGGCCGGGCGAAGCCTCGGCCTGCTTTGCCAGGATCTCGATCTCGTCCATGCGCTGCGACAGGATCTGCCCGAGCGTCACGCCCTCGCGCCGGCGCATCTCGACGAGGTTGGCGAGCGCCAGTTCGAAGGACGCCGCTGCGGCGGCCTGCGCAGCCTTGTCTTCGGCCTCGTCGATTTCCGGCTCGACAACCTCGATGACCCCCTTGATCCCCAGGAGCCCGTCGATGCTCGGCGCTACCGCGTCGATCTTGCCGGCGAGCACACCGGCGACCTTGACGATCGAGGCGAGCACCTCCTCGTTGATGCGGATCGTGGAGACCGCGTTGGCGCGCTTGACGTTCAAATTGGCGTACACCGTACCTCGCGACAGCATTTCGCCGGCGCGCTTCTTGGCGAAGCTTTCGAGTTCATCCCATCCGGGCGGCAGCCGCATCCGCAGATCAAAACCCTTGGCGTTGACAGACTTCAGTTCCCATTCGAACGCGTAGGCTCCGCTGGCGCCGTGACTTCGGGCAAAACCAGTCATGCTCGACAGGGCCATCGCGAAAAAACTCCGGAACGGAACAGGGGGTGTGATTCGCAAAGCCAACCACTGCTGCGACCTTAGCGCCTATTGCGCAAAAGTGGATACGGGTTTTGCAAGCAGAATACGCACAAGTTACGAGTTGGCAGCGTTTTCCGGGCCAGGTGCCGTCAGGCTCCGGCGCATGCCGACGAGGCTCCGGCGCATGCCGGCGAGGCCTGCACTATTGCTGAACCACCGGAGGCGCCGCCGTCGACTGCGCCGCTCCCTGCCGGGCCGGCGCGGCATTGCGGGCGGGCTTTTTCGGGGCCGCCGGCTTGGCCGCGGGGGCGGCGGCGTCGACTGGCGTACCTGCCGGGGGCGGCTGGGCATCGTCTGCCGGTTCGACCGTGTCGTTCTGAATCTGCTTTTCCATGGTGCGCAGCTTGGCGACGTTCTTCTGATGCTGATCGTACGTCTCGGTAAAGGCGTGGCCGCCGGTGCCGTCCGCGACAAAGAACAGATCGCGGGTGCGTGCCGGATTGGCGGCGGCTTCCAGCGAGGCGCGCCCGGGATTGGCGATCGGCCCCGGCGGAAGCCCCTCGACCACGTAGGTATTATAGGGGGACGGCTGCTGAATTTCGGAGCGTTTGATCGGCCGTCCCAGCGTTCCCCTGCCGCCAACCAGCCCATAAATGATGGTCGGATCGGACTGCAGCTTTATTCTTTGCCGCAGCCGATTGACGAACACCGCCGCGACCCGGCTGCGCTCGTCCGCCTTGCCGGTTTCCTTCTCGACGATCGATGCCAGCGTCACGAGTTGCTCCGGCGTCTTGACCGGAATGTCCGGATTGCGGCGTTCCCATATTTCGGCCAGCACCCGCTTCTGCGTCTGCTGCATGCGCGCGATCACCTGGTCGCGCGAGGTGCCGCGCGGGAACTTGTAGGTTTCCGGCAGCAAGGTACCCTCGCGCGGCATTTCGCGGACCGCGCCCGCGAAAATGTCGTTCTCGGAAAGCCGGGCCACGATCTGCTCGGAGGTCAGGCCTTCGGGTATCGTGACGGCGTGCTGGACCACCTTGCCTTCGACGATGGTACCGATCACGTCGCGCAGGCTGGCGCTCTTCTGAAACGAGTATTCGCCGGGCTTGAGTTCGGAGCGCGCCTTCAGCGCAAACACGCTGCCGATGAACGCCCAGCGATTGTTGTCGATGACGCCTTCGCGCTGCAGGATATCGGCAATGTCGGTCATTCCCGCGCGCGCCGGAATGTTGACGACCTTGTCCTCCTGCAACGGCCCCGGAGCTTCAAGCTTCTGCTTGCCGTAGACATAGATCCCGCCCGCGCCGATCATCAGGACCAGCACGATGGTAATTACGGCGTTGCCGAAGACCACGAATGGATTGCGGGCGCGCGCGGATCGCTTCGGCGGCGGCGGGACCCGCTCGGGCTCCAGCGCTGCGCGCGGACTCCTTGGCGAAATGGGCGGCCTCTCACTCATCGATGTGACCTAAATCCTGCCGATTCAATCGCGGCCTCGCGAGATTTCCACGTCGGCCGATAGTCTACGCCCAATATCCTAGGATTCATCGCCGAATGCGGCGAATCGGTGGACACTTCTTTACATGATTCATCTGGCGCGTCAGTTGGCGACGCGCTGCACGATCACGGATGCGTTGGTGCCACCGAAACCGAACGAGTTCGAAAGCGCGACATTGATCTCGCGCTTGCGTGGCGTGCGCGGCACGAGATCGATCGCCGTTTCAACCGACGGGTGGTCGAGATTGATGGTTGGAGGAGCGATATTATCGCGAATCGCAAGAACGCTGAAGATACACTCGATCGCTCCCGCCGCACCCAAAAGATGCCCGGTCGATGATTTGGTTGACGACATCGACACCCTGGAAGCGGCGTTGCCCAACAACCGCTCCACCGCACCGAGTTCGATCTCGTCACCTACCTGCGTCGACGTTCCATGCGCGTTGATGTAGTCGATATCGGAAGAAGTTATTGCCGCGCGCTTCATCGCAGCACTCATGCTGCGGAACGCGCCATCGCCATCCGGAGACGGAGACGTGATGTGATAGGCGTCGCCGGATAACCCGTAACCGATCACCTCCGCATAGATCTTCGCGCCGCGCGCCTTGGCGTGCTCGTATTCTTCAAGCACCACGATGCCGGCGCCCTCCCCCATCACGAAACCGTCGCGATCCCGGTCGTAGGGCCGCGACGCTTTTTCCGGGGTATCGTTGAAGCCGGTCGACAGCGCGCGAGACGCGCAGAACCCCGCCATCGACAGCCGGCAAATCGGCGATTCGGTTCCGCCGGCCACCATCACGTCGGCATCGCCGAGCGCGATCAGCCGGCTTGCATCGCCGATCGCATGCGCGCCGGTCGAGCACGCGGTCACCACCGCATGGTTGGGACCCTTCAGGCCGTGCTCGATCGACACATAACCCGAGGCAAGATTGATCAGGCGCCCGGGAATGAAGAACGGCGATATCTTGCGCGGGCCGCGCTCCTTGAGAAGCAGCGCCGTATCGGCGATGCCGGAGAGGCCGCCGATCCCGGAGCCGATCATCGTGCCGGTGGCGCAGCGATCCTCTTCGGTGGCAGGATGCCAATTGGCGTCATCGAGCGCCTGGCGCGCCGCACACATCGCGAAGATGATGAAATCGTCGACCTTGCGCTGATCCTTCGGCTCCATCCACTGGTCGGGGTTGAATGTGCCGTCGGTGCCGTCGCCCCGCGGAATCACGCAAGCGATCCGACAGGTCAGATCAGAGACATCGAATGTATCGATCTTTCTGGCGCCGCTCTCGCTGTTGAGGATGCGCTTCCAGGTCGGCTCGACGCCGCAGCCGAGAGGCGTCACCATGCCGAGGCCCGTCACGACCACCCGCCTCATATCCAGCACTCCAGCCCAGGATTTGCCGCCCACAACAAGAAACCGGTGGACCGTACGACCACGGCCCGCCCGGCTTCCTCGGCACCACGCAGGGGGGTCAGCTTTTCGCGTTCTTTTCTAGAAATTTTGTAGCGTCGCCGACGGTTAAAATCGTCTCCGCCGCATCATCGGGAATTTCGCAACCAAATTCTTCTTCAAACGCCATCACGAGCTCGACGGTATCGAGGCTGTCGGCGCCGAGGTCGTCAATGAAGCTCGCGTTGTCGACCACTTTTTCGGGTTCAACACCAAGGTGTTCGACCACAATCTTCTTAACCCGCTCGCCAATCTCACTCATCTTCAACCTCGTGCTTGTTCCATTGGACTCGACCGCAAGACGTACGAGCCATCGTGGTCGTTAAACTTCCTTCGCAATCGCGCATAGTCTTGATTTGGCCCCGTCATAGCCGACAAAGGCCCGGCGAACGCGGGCAGGCTCCGCACCGCCAATATACAGGGTTTCAAAATCCTGCAATGGCGTTCTTTGCCTTTCCGTCGAGGGTTCGGTTATCATACTTCCCAAGCCTTGACTATAAGCCTCAATCGGGCTTCGGAAACGGCCTTTCGCCCCGCCTGGGGCCATTGGCAACCGGCTCAGATCATGGCCATCCCACCGTTGACGTGAATGGTCTGCCCGGTGACATACGCAGCTTCATTCGAGCTAAGATAGACCGCCGCCGCAGCGATATCTTCGGGCGCTCCGAGTCGCGCCGCAGGAACCTTGGAAAGGATCGTTTCGCGCTGCTTGTCGTTAAGTGCGTCGGTCATCGGCGTCGCAATAAATCCCGGGGCGATGCAATTGGCGGTGACGTTGCGTTTGGCGTATTCGGCCCCCAGCGTCTTGATCATGCCGATCAGTCCGGCCTTCGACGCCACGTAGTTACCCTGACCCGGATTGCCGGTCACGCCAACGATCGACGTGACCGCGATGATGCGGCCAAAGCGCTTGCGCATCATCAGCCTGGTCGCCGCCCGCGCCAGACGGAAGGTCGCGGTCAAATTGACCTTGATGACCTCGTCCCAGTCCTCGTCGCGCAATTGCACGAACAGATTGTCCCGGGTGATGCCGGCGTTGGCGACGAGGATGTCGACCTGGCCCATGGCCTTTTCGGCAGACGGTACCAGCGCCTCGACCTCGGCGGCGTCAGAGAGATTGCACGGCAGCACGTGAACCCTCTCGCCCAACTTGCCGGCGAGCCCATCCAGCGCCTCGCGCCGGGTCCCGGAAATGGCCACCGTCGCGCCTTGCCCGTGCAGCGCTTGTGCGATCGCGCCACCGATGCCGCCGGTCGCGCCGGTGACGAGCGCCGTCCTGCCAGTCAGATCGAACATTCTTCGTCTCTCCTTCGCTCAAACCGCCTGTGCGGCGGCGAGCGCGTCTTTCGCCGGTACAATATCATTTGGCCCGCCGACTGAAATCCCGACTGCGCCATCGGCAATGCGCTTGACCAACCCGCTGAGCACCTTGCCGGCGCCGATTTCGAAGAAAAGTGTGACGCGGTGGCTTGCCATGTAAGCCACCGACTCACGCCAGCGCACGGTTCCCGTGACCTGTTCGACCAGGCGGCGGCGGATCTCGTCCGGATCGGAAATCGGCGCGGCCAGCACGTTCGACACTAGCGGCGACGCCGGCCTGTTGACCTTCACCTCCTCCAGCGCCTTGGCCATCACGTCGGCCGCGGGCTGCATCAGCCGGCAATGAAACGGCGCCGACACCGGCAGCAGCATGGCGCGCTTGGCGCCCCTGGTCTTGGCGATTTCGAGCGCGCGCTCGACCGCGGCCCTGTCGCCGGAGACCACGACCTGCCCGGCGCCATTGTCATTGGCCGCCTCGCAGACCTGACCCTGCGCGGCCTCGTTGGCGACGGCGACCGCGGCCTCGTAGTCGAGACCCAGCAATGCCGCCATCGCGCCGACCCCCACCGGCACCGCCTTCTGCATCGCAAGGCCACGGGTGCGCAGCAGGCGCGCGGCGTCACTGACGCTGAGGCTGCCGGCGGCGGCGAGCGCGGAATATTCGCCGAGCGAATGTCCCGCCACGAATGCGGCATGCGCCGGGACCGAGAAGCCGGCTTCGGACTCCAGCACCCGCAAGGTTGCGATCGAGACCGCCATCAATGCCGGCTGGGCGTTTTCGGTGAGCTGCAGGGTTTCGGCCGGACCGTCCCAGATGACCGCCGTGAGCTTTTCGCCGAGCGCCGCATCGACCTCGTCGAACACCGCCCGGGCCGCCGGAAACGCCTCCGCCAGCGCCTTGCCCATCCCAACCGCCTGGGAACCCTGCCCCGGAAAAATGAATGCTGCCGTCATCGGCGCCGCCCCTGAACGTCCCTGAAATCCCTAAAGTTGTGCCGAAAGACACCGCAGGGGCCCATTGTGTCAAGCCGCCACCGGGAGGTGTTGGAGGGCCGGCTCGCTTTGGCTTGCCTTTCCCTCGCCTTTCTCTTCCCTTTCCCTTGCCATCGCGCCCAAAACCCTTATAAACCGCGCCATCCGTGGATCCCGGCCGGGAGCTGAACGGACGGTCTCAGCAATTTCACCTTTCGGGCGATGTTGATGTGGCAGGGCCAGTCGGTCCGTCGTCCCGTGCTTCCGCCTTCTGAGCATATCGAGTCCTTTCCGAAGGGTTCGAAGGGCTTGCCGCCGGGAACCGCGCCAACACAGGAAAGGACACGCATGCCTCTATATGAGCATGTTTTTCTCGCGCGTCAGGATGCGAGCACCCAGCAGGTCGAAGAACTGACCACCCAGATGACCGGGATCGTCGAGCAGCTCGGCGGCAAGGTCGTGAAGATGGAAAGCTGGGGCGTACGCTCCCTGACCTATCGGATGAACAAGAATCGCAAGGCGCATTTCGTGCTGCTCAACATCGATGGCCCCTCGGCGGCGGTCGCCGAGATCGAGCGGCAGGAGCGGATCAGCGAAGACGTGATCCGCTATCTCACCGTTCGCGTCGAGGAGCACGAGGAAGGTCCCTCGGCGATGATGCGCAAGGCCGATCGCGACCGTGACCGCGACGACCGTGGCGGCGGTTTCCGTGGCGACCGCGATGGCGGCTTCCGTGGCGATCGTGAGGGTGGCGGCGGTGGCGGCTACCGCGGCGACCGTGGTCCACGCCGGCCGCGCGATGACGCCGACGCAGTGGTTGAGGAGTAAGAATCATGGCCGAAGCTGGTGCACGCCGTCCGTTTTTCCGCCGTCGCAAGACCTGCCCGTTCACGGGTCCGAATGCGCCGAAGATCGACTACAAGGATTCCAAGCTGTTGATGCGTTACGTGTCCGAGCGCGGCAAGATCGTGCCGAGCCGCATCACCGCCGTCTCCGCCAAGAAGCAGCGCGAACTCGCCCGCGCCATCAAGCGCTCGCGTTTCCTTGGTTTGCTGCCTTACGTCATTCGCTAAACGGCATGATCCGGAATGGATTCCGGTTTTCCGAATAGGAGCATGCTCAAATAGGAATTCGCTCGATCCCCGGCGTAAGCCGCGGATCGAGCGAATCGCAATAAGGCTCCCGGGTCGTCCGGTTGCCGATGGTTGGGGTTTTCAAAAACCTCTAACCGCTCGTTAGACATGCCAGCAAATTCTGCTGCATTTTCAATGCATCGCCGTTCATCTGTTCGCATTCTGTGCACTGGTTTTCCGCCCGTTTCTGGTACGAAACTGGTACGCGGCCGTAGCGGCTTGCCTCCCGGCCCCGTTCCAAGGAATCATGGGGCCATGCCCGCCGAGCGCCACCTGCGCAGTGTTGAGAGACTTCAACTGCGCGGCGTAAGCTAATCCCGCGCGGCATTGATCTCCCTCACCCCGGCGGCCTCACCTTGGCCGCGAGTGCGCGCGAGAGAGACAGGGCTCGAACCCGCGACCTCCGGCGTGACAGGCCGGCTTTTCCGCAGCAAAAACAATGACCGGCCATACTCCACCCGCCCCGAATGACCCTTAATAGGCCAAAAGTATTTCAACATCCCCGGCCAACTTTTCGTCGCGGCGTTAGCCCCTCCCGCGTCGCCGTGCAGCTCTAAATGGCTTTCCAGGGTTCGCGCTCCCGCCAGATCTCCAGACCAAGAAGGAAGGTGAGCCATGGCACCCGCGCAAAAGCGGCGCCGTCAGAGAAGATCGCCCGCGAACAGGTTGCATCTGCCACGGTCGCGACCCACGAATTCAAATTGCCGTTCGGTTGATATCAAAATTTTTGAAGTCTGCGCCACGGTGCCTTAACAACACCCGGCGGCACGGGGCGGGTCAGACGACGGGCGTCGAGACATTTCGGTTTTGGGATTCGGCGCAATCACCTTTTGAAAAGCTGTAAAAACATACCTGATAGTTCAGACAAGGCGA
>Ga0209839_10000169_pt1 | contig 32020 bp, 33 predicted proteins | sample OrgsoiDNA2013050_FD_185800 | JGI IMG/M metagenome (GOLD analysis project Ga0209839, IMG submission 185800) | Permafrost soil microbial communities from the Arctic, to analyse light accelerated degradation of dissolved organic matter (DOM) -... | ecosystem: Environmental > Terrestrial > Soil >... | reverse complement strand
ACAATTCACTACAAAGCATATCATACATCAGCGAAGCAAGGGAAGAGGAACACTTCCTTTCCTGTTTGCATCTGTATCTCGAGGTTCAGCGTGCGAACCCGCGTGGAAATTTGCTCACTTCGTGGGAGGTTCGGTCTCTTTGACATGGCAATACAATGTTGCGCCGGCCCACGAAGTGAGCAAATTTACATCCTCTGCATACATCACGTTTCAATTCCTCAAACGGGTGAGTGTCTGAGTTTCCTCAAGGAAATTGAGAACAGATGGCCCTCGTATGGGGGCAGCGAAAGTCATGAGTAATATAGGTGTTGCCTCCCAGCGCATTGCCTCACGAGATATCTTACCCGTCGGATAAGATACTCACCTCCTGTTCCTCCGCAGAGATAGAGGTCTGCAACGCGACCTCGTCTGCTTCGAGCCGCTTGTGGAACCCATGTATCGACACGTTTCTCTTGCTCTGTAGGGTAAGATCTCTCATGAGGCAAGTGGGGAGGTGAGGGTGGTCGTCGTGGCTGCCTCCTCAGCTGGATCTCCCCGAACCACTCATTTCCGCGCTCGTGGTGGCGGCTGGAGGATGGGGTGGTCTGGAGCGCCCTGACCTGGGTTGCTGACACAAGGAGCGATTGGTTTCTTTCCTCCTGAACGCTGCACCTCCTCTTTGCAACGTTGTTGGAGTTGCTCCTCTCAAAAAACGCAATTGACATCGTGGGGCACCATAATTATCGACGAAGGAGGCAGGGCCACAGCTACAGAACTCCTTGTCCCATTAGTTCGCTCTCGCCGCTCCATTATTGTTGGCGATGAGAGGCAACTGCCGCCCATGGTCGATTCAGAACTGAAAGATGAGGCTCTTAAAAGTTTAGATTTGAAACGGGAAGACCTGGAGAAGAGTCTCTTTGAGACATTAGTGGACCAGGGACGCGAAGAAGAACTCCCTGCTGTACAGATGCTCAAGGAGCAATATCGTATGCATCCTGTGATTGGAGAATTGATTAGCCAGGTCTTTTATGATGGTAAATTGAAACATGCTACTCGTCTTTCGGATCGAAATCACATGCTTTCCTGGTTAGATTCTGCTGTTGTCTGGTATTCAACAACGAAGCTTCCTAATCACGGAGAAAACCCGCGTGGCTCCTCATTCTCTAACCCCACAGAAGTAAGCGCAATTCTATCCCATCTTTACCGGATGGAGCAAAGTTATCACGAAATGGGGAGAGGAAGAAACGTTGCTATTATCACTCTTTATAACGAGCATATCCGTTTACTCCGCGAACGTGTTCAACCCTCCGATCGTGCCCGTTGGATGATGCTGACCATTGAAATTGCCTCTGTAGATGCTTTTCAAGGGCGCGATAGTCATATTGTTATTTACTCGACGGTTCGCTCTAATAAGGATCGTAAAATCGGCTTCCTTAAGGATCGACGGCGGCTAAATGTTGCTCTCTCGCGCGCGCAACAACTCTTAATTATGGTTAGTGATATGGGGATGCTTAGTAACGCGAGGATGAAGTCAGATGAGGAAAATCCTTATCTAAAGCTTATTCAGTATATGTACGAAAATACAGAAGTCTGTCTCACAGAAAATCTAGAGCAAAGGGATCTTCATGAGTAGTAAATTAATTGCCAGGCTTCGTCAGGATTATCCCAAGCACGAATACGTGAATAGATTTGAAGCTGCCATTCCTGCTTATTCAGTTCAAATGATCTTTGAGGTTCTGCAAAAGCAGGATTTACCGCCGGTTCCAGCCAGAACAACCGGGCGCTTTTTCTTTAATGCCCTGGCTGAAAGTATTGTTTTTCCTGGTGAAGAGCTGAAGTATCCAGACCAGTTGCAGGGGCTATTTGTCCTTCCGCCCAAAGAAGAAGGAAAGCCAAATCTCAGCAAATTTATTGAAAATGAAAAAGATGTGAAATCAGTTTTGAAAGATGAGCCTGCTTTTAAAGATTGGCAGAACTGTGCTCGGGAGGGAAACCACCACCACATGGGGCCAGAATCACTTTTCACGCTCTTTCCCACGTTGTGGAAATTGGTTCCCCAAGCTTGCGATACATGGCCGGGGGAATACCGGCTTCTCGCTTGAAGGCCTTGCGAAAGGCCACTTCTGACTCATAGCCCAGAAGCTGTGCGATCGTTTCGATCTTGACACCGTTTTTGAGCAATCGTTTGGCCCGCTGCATGCGCCAACGAGTCACATACTTGATGGGCGGCTCACCCACCAACTGCGTGAAGCGAGCGGAGAACACTGAGCGGGAGAGGGCCACAGAGAATGCTAGTTCCTCGACCTTCCACTCACGTTCGGGAAACTGATGAATCAAGCCGAGAGCAGTGCTAATCGGCTGGTCGCGCAGCGCGGCTACCCATCCTGTGGAAACTTCTTCTTGCTGCTCGATCCAGACCCGGATCACTTGGATGAAGAGCAGTTCGGTTAGCCGCCGCAGCACGACCTCCCTCCCAGCCAGACGCTCGACGGATTCGTGTGCAAGCAAACGCACCATCTCGGCAAAGCCCTGCGCCATGCGCCCTTGTTCTCCAGGGATATGAATGACTTTCGGCAAGCATTGCAGTAAAGGGTAATTGCCGGGATGCTCAAAATGGAACGCGCCACAGAGCATCACCATCTTTGGCCCTTCAGCCTCAAAAGGGAACACCTGGTACTCTCGATGCGCGGAATACGCCAGTTGCACTGTTCTCGTCAAAGGAGACGAGAGTTCATCGCTGATCGAATGGGCATGTCCGAAGGGCAGCAGCAGCACGTCCCCACTCTCTATCTGCAGAGGGGCGGCTTCTCCTTCCACAGACAGGTAGCCACGACCAACACAGAGGAGGTGAAAGATGCTATCTGGACTGGCCAGAAAATCAAAGCGCCAGGGACCAGTCATCTCCATGCGCGAATAAAGCCCCCCTTTGAGTTCCAGGGCCTGAAGCACATCGGTCAGGACATCCATGAGACACTCCCATCTTGGTCCAGTGCTCCGCAAGCTGTCATGACGTGCACAGGAGCAAGCCCGAAAAAGCGCTCTCTCTTCAACACCATGTTTTGTCAAGTTTCTGATCCATCTTTTCTCCTCGGAACGTGCTCATTTTTGGGAAAAGCAGCCCGGAGGGAAAGGAAAGGGCTCTCAATGAGTGCTGGTTCACTCCTTCTTTTCCCTCTCACTCCACTTTTCCGTTGCACTTCATGACAGCTTGCGGAGCACTAGGCCGTGAAGGGCTTTGTGCTACCGGTGCACAATGAGTTCTTTCCAGGGATGTCCTATTACATCTCTGCTCCGTTCAGCAGGAGCGCAGCGGGCACGACGATCACGAGCGTGCCGTAGAGGATCAAGGCCAGACCCGCTACCCAAGCAATGCGCTCTGCTTGTGGAAAAAACTTTTCCGCGAAGATCAGCACGGTAAGCACGGCCATCGCTGCGATATTCATGATGCCCAGAGCAAAGAGCAGCACAAAGAGCAACCAGTTCGCTCCCAGGCAATAGAGGCCGTGCTCCAGGCCCATGCGAAAGGTGCCAGCGCGACCTTCCCCTCTGCGAACCAGGCGCATGATCGTGGTCGCCGTAGAGGTCTTCGTGAGCGAGCCCAGCACGTACAGCGTGTCCTTGTCGACGGGCAGCGGGTTGTCGAGGCTCGTCACGCCGTGACAGGCATAGACGTCCTTGCCGTCCGCAAACACACCCACGGCAACGCCTGGGATCTTGAACTTCTTGGCTGTTGTCGAGACAACATCGGTGAACGTGACATGCGACATTTGCTTTTCCTTTCGCTTTTCTGCGTACCTGAACGCCGAGCTATTCGGCTTCCACAGTGACTGGCCCTGTCTGTCAGAGACCCTCATCCATGCTTCTTGGAGATATGTCACGTGAACTGCTATCAAGCGCAAAGGAGCCGGAAATTCGGGCAAAAAGAGTATTAAATGACATACAAGCTGCTTGCGGCAAGCAAGGAAATGACCGGATTGCCCGCTCGGAGCGCTTTTTCTGTGCCTTCTCCATGTCTAGGTTAGCGGCCTCGGTTGGCTTGAGAAGGGCAATCAGCACTCACTTTGCGCCTGATAACAGCTTACGTGAGACTGGGCCAACACCAGTAGCTCTGGTTTTATACGTCCTAATGATTGACCATGCCGGCGGTCAGGCTTACTGTCGTTCCAGTCGTTGCGCCTGCTAGATCAGATGCCAGAAAGGCCGCCATATTACCCACTTCTTCCAAAGTAGGACCCTTGCCCAAAAGATTGCGGCTCATCCAGCGTTGGCCCCATCCTTCGGCGCGTTTCTCCAGCTCTGGGTTGTTCTGGGCGAGCGTCTTGTCGACTGCGCCTTCCGACCCAGCCGAGTGCAGGCAGATAGTTCGCACGCCATGTGGCCCCAATTCTGCTGCCAACAAGCGCAGCATCGCTTCAACGGCTGCCCATGCTGGACCAAAGCCTGCCGTGTAGGGCAAAGGCATTTGAGACACCACGGCCGTCATGCCCATAATCACGCCCGAGTGTTGCTTTACCATGTACGGATAGACCGCATTGGCCGTATGAAACGTGGCTTTCGTGTAGTCAATCATGGGCATCGAAAAATCTTCATAGCTTAACTCCGTCAGTGCTGCGCCTTGCTCACCCCCCGGTTTGTGCGTCGAGGTGGCACAAAAGGAGATGTCAACGTGGCCGGTCTTTTCGACGACTGCTTTGACAAAAGCTGCCACGGCATCCTTGTCGAGGACATCCAATCGCTCGGTCTGGATCTGTTGGTCCGCCAGTTTTTTGAGTGTATTCTCATGGTGATCGGCGACAAATACCGTCGCGCCAGCCTTCGCAAATGCCGCAGCTACAGCGCCGCCTATGGAACCTGCTCCGTATACCACGGCTGTTTTATTTTTGAGGATATCCTCCATATCGATTATTCCTTTCGCTCTCGTTAGGCGACGACCACCTCTCAGGCTGTCGTCGCGAACGCGTTTGGCTGATCTTTCCCCGTCCTGTTACCATTGTTGGGTAACTGAAGGCAAAGGAAAACCGCAAAAAAAGATTTACAAAGAGGGGAGGTTATCACTCAACCGTCAGTACGACTTTGCCACGAACGTGACCGCCCTCGATCAGCTGATGCGCCTGCGCCACGTCTTTAAGCGGAAAGACAGCTTCCAGGTGCGTTTTGAGCTGACCGGCCTCGAACAATGGTGCCATCGCTGCCATCTGCTCCCCGGAGGGATGCACCAGGGGAAGTGAGAAGGTGACGCCATACGAGGGGGCGAGCTGCTCACCAAGCGCGCCCACTCCCTTCTGGCCCGGGAGAGAAACAACGATGCCGCCGCGCCTGACCACCTCAAAGGCGTGCTTGAGCACATCCTCACCAATCGTATCCAGCACCACATCGACATCCTTCACGACATCTCTGAAATCCTCCCGTGTGTAATCGATGACGATATCGGCACCCAGGTTGCGCACAAAGGCCACGTTGCGCGTCGAGGTGGTAGTAAAGACTTTCGCGCCCTTCCATTTAGCGAGCTGGATAGCAAAATGACCCACGCCACCGGAACCGCCGGAAATGAAAATGCTCTGCCCTGCTTGCAGTTGGGCCACATCGAAGAGCGACTGCCAGGCTGTCAACCCGGCCAGGGGTCCTCCCGCAGCTTCTTCGTGGGTCAGCCGCTGTGGCTTGCCAGCGAGATCGGCCACCGGGGCCGTGGTATACTCGCTATATGCTTTTGCTTCACCGGGAAAGCGCGGCATACCATAGACCTCATCACCAATGGCAAATTGCGTCGCCCCCGCTCCCAGGGCCACTACCTCGCCGGAGATGTCCCAACCCAGGATGTAGGGCAAGCCTTTTGCTCCGCTGGTAACAGGTAACGGGAACTGGCGCGAGATCGCATCCACCAGATTAATGCCGGCGGCTCGTACCCGCACCAGGACTTCTCCAGCCTGCGGTTCTGGCCGCTCCACATCCTCGTATTTCAAGACATCCACATCGCCAAATTCATGAATCTGTACCGCTTTCATTGTCGCCATGATGTTCTCTTCTCCTTGCCTTATCTTGCCGCGAAGGCCGGCTCGCTGCGTTCTACGACAGAGGCGACTAAACAGTCGCTTCCTTTGGTGAGTATGAACCCTGTCACTTTGCCTGGACCCCACAACACATTCGCGATGCGCCCTTTTCACCAGGCTTCTGCTCGCCTGTGCGCTGCTGCGGAACCAGCGGACCTACGACACAAGCGTGACCCCTGCTCCAGAAACCAGGAATGCTTTGCCTGCTCTCTCGTGCGGATCGCTGGCAAACGCTACAACAGCCTTGGCGACATCCTCTGGTGTCGGCTTGGCTCCCATGTTTTTGATAAAGTCGGCAGGTGCAAGATCGAGAGAGGAAGCGTACGCCTCGACGGCCGCTTTCCCCAGTTCAGTCTCGGGCATAATGCCCCCTGGCACAAGCGCGAGGAACTGCAAGCCGAGATGCAAACGATCGGATTCCTTCTGAGCGTAATTCGCCAGAAACATCTGCATGCGCTTTGCGCCAGCATAGCCCCCCGAAAGCGGCGAACTATTGATGGCCGCACCACTGGAGATGAGGATAACGGTCGCTCCTGCCGGAAGCGGCGTAGTCAGCGCGGCCTGAGCCAAGAGCAACGACAGCTTCACATCGCTATTCCAGTTGCGTGAAAACTGCTCCCAAGTTTGCTCCACCAGGGGTGCCATATGAGGGATAGCACCCGCGCAAACGACGAGGACATCTGGCACCAGCGTCTCAAACACCTGTGCAGGAGCGCCCTCCTCAGTAGCGTCCAGCGCGAGTATTTGCACGCCCGGAAATTGGGCGGCGAGCTGCTTGAGCGGCTGTTCCTGCCGCGCAACGGCAAGCACCCGCGCGCCCTCAGCGTAAGCCGCGGCAACAATGCTGCGCCCTACGCCCTTGCTGCCTCCGATGACGACCACGTTCTTGTCGTGGAGGCGTGATGCCTTGATTCCTTCGTTCATACCCTCTGCTTTCCTTTCTTGTGAATGAGGAACAGAACTCTTCTGTTCGCGCGACTCTCGCGGGGTCAAGTGATCTTCTCGATAGGCAGAGTATACCCTTGAACGCTGAGGCAATCTATGCTAAATTGTCTTAAATAGGTGTCAGATCGTCTCAAGAGAGGAGAAGAGCATGGACGTGCTGGGAGATGTCCTGGATACACTTGAACTGAAAGGGTGGATCTCTTCGCGCAGAGAGCTTGTTCCTCCCTGGCGCTATAACTTTGCCGCCAGTCAAGATATGATCTTTCACCTCCTCAGCTTTGGTGGGGGCTACCTCTCTGTTGAAGGAGACCCGACGCCTCTGCGGATCGAGGATGGAGCTGTCCTGCTCTTCCCCTTCGGGCACGCTCACTCCATCTGCGACAAACTGACCTCACCCCTGACTCAAGTTCTCCATGTGGACTATGATCCGCAGAAGAAATACCAGAGTTTCCCTGGCACATCTGAGGGAGTAAAGAGGGCTGTGCTCTGTGGAGCGTTCCATTTGGAGCATCCTGGCACTTTTCCCTTGCTCCACAGCTTGCCAAAAGTGATTCACATTCCCGCCGAACAGGGCCGCACGGCGCAGGGCTTCACCGAGGTTGTCCAATTGATCGCGCGTGAAGCGGCCGCGCCTCGGCAGGGCACCGAAGTGATGCTCAGGCGCTTAACCGAACTGCTCTTCATTCAAGTAATCCGGATCTGGGTTGAGCAACAAGCGGGGACCTCTAGAGGATGGTTAGCGGCGCTCCGCGATCAATCTATCAGCACGGCTCTTGGCCTGATTCATCAATCGCCCGAACGGAGGTGGAAGGTTGAGGAACTGGCAGCGGCAGTGGGTCTCTCCCGCGCGGTATTCTCCGCTCGCTTTACCCGTCTGGTGGGTGAGCCTCCTATCAAGTATCTTACCCGTTGGCGCATGCACAGCGCGACCCGTTTGCTCAAGAATGACGTCGAGGTGGAAAAGATCGCAGAGCTTCTGGGCTATGAGTCAGAAGCGGCCTTTCGCAAGGCTTTCAAGCGAGAGGTCGGCATGTCCCCGGCCAGATATCGCAAATATGAGTAAGCTGTTTCCATGAGGGAACACTCCCATCCCTGATCTACGCCATCGCTTGACCGGCCTGATGGGAAGGTGCAAGTCCCTCGCTGGAGACAGGCGTTCGCGCTCATGTGGAGAGCTTTCCTTTTCTGGTTGCAACTTTTGCCTCCACCTCGTAATTTGCGGCTCTTGTCTGAAGGCAGCGTAGTGGGCCTCGAACACAGGGTCCGCGTGGTCTTGCGACGACGCGTGCCGGAACCTTGCTCAAGCAGCAGATCTCCATTCGCATCTTCGAGCAATGAAATGAGACCCAACCGGGTTTCCTGGAAGCGGATGTGGTCGCTCATTGTGGGTCGCAGCCAAAGGGACGCTTCCTCTCGACGTTGACCCTCACCGATATTGCCACCGGGTGGACGGAGTGCTTCCCCCTGCTCACCAAGAGCGCAGAGGCGGTTGTGTCGGCGTTCCAGCAGGCGCGAGCGTGCTTCCGTTTCCGATTCTGGGACTGGATACCGATAATGGGTGCGAATTCATCAATGCATACTTGCTGGCCTATTGTGAACAGGAGGCCATCACCTTCACGCGGGGACGGCCTGACGTGAAGAATGACCAGTGCCACGTCGAGCAGAAGAATGGAGCCATCGTGCGTCAGGTGGTCGGCTATGCTCGCTTGGAGGGAGAACGTGCCTATCGACAACTGGGTGAGGTGTATCAGGCACTACGCCTCTACGTGAACGGATTCCAGCCATCGATGAAATTGCAAGCCAAACGCTACGACGGCAGAAAGGTGCGTCGGATCTATGATGCAGCTAAAACCCCATTGCAGCGTCTGCTGCTCACACACGTGCTGCTGGCAGCATCCAAGGAACACGAGTTGCAGCGTGTGGCCCTGGTGCAGGACCCGCTGCGACTCTTTTCCCACCTGCAAGACCTGCAACAGGCGCTCGTAGGTTTCACGACCAGCGCCTCTTCAGGGATGGAAGGGATCTCTTCTGCGGCTCTCCTTCCATTTTGTATCGAGCGGTGTATTGGCACACCTGGTGCAGGCGCTTCTGAAACGGAAGAAGGAGCGCAGCAGAAACAGGTAGTTCCTGTCTGTGCTCCCGATCCTGTTCCATCATGTCAGCCAGAGCAAGACGCAAATGGTACGACTCCTTCCCGTGGTCGAGGGACGTGCTCCGCTCAGGTTGTCCCTTCCCAACAACCAGGGGAAGAAGGTGTGCTTCCGTCTCAACCAATCGGAGAAGAGAAAGAGACCATCTGTCCTCTTCCACCAGCGAACAGTGGTGCAGCCCAAGGCGGGTAGAGCAGTGAAAAGCTGGGGATAGCGAGTACTTAGCTGACCAGTTTCACTCTGGTGACCTCATTCCAGCACTCAAACGGTGTCGTCGCGATTGAAAATGGTCGGAGATGGGGCCGAGGTATCAGGAAGTAAGCTGCGATACAATGTTTTTCAACATTTTTTATGTATAGAAAGAACCGGATAATAACCATGTACAAAAGACGTTCTGTGTCTTACAATGTAAACGTAGCTATCAATCTCTTCGTTTGACTTTGTATTTTGGATTCGTGGTGCTTTGTGTCTCTCAAAACTGTTTTCGACCTCGCTACTCAGTTCTGTAAGGCTAACCGCAAGGAATGCGTTTACACTATTTCTCTTCAATCAACAGAACTGAGAGGAAAGAACCTTGTCAGGATTTAGGAGGTTATTTATGGGCAGACAGTATACAGGTTTGGAGCTGGATAACGTTGTAGAACTATCACCCCAAAAGTGGGTCTATTTATTTAATGAAGGTCATGCAGGGATGTATGATCTTCTAGGCGTAAAGGGCAGCGGTATCGCTGAGATGACGAACGCCGGACTACCAGTTCCTCCCGGCTTTACGATCACGACCAGGGCATGTACTGCTTATTACGAAGAAAGCCAGCAGTTTCCGCAGGGCATGTGGAAGCAGGTGCTGGCCGCACTGAAAACCGTGGAAGAACAAACGGGTAAACACTTTGGGCAGAGTCACAATCCACTACTTGTATCCGTACGTTCCGGAGCGCAATTCATCATGCCGGGCGTGATGGACACGGTTCTTAATCTGGGTATGAACGATGCGACCGTTCGGGAACTCGTCAGTCTGAACGGCGACGAACGTTTTGCCTACGATACTTACTGCCGCTTCATCCAGATGTTCAGCGAAATCGTTCTCAACGTCGAAGCGGGAGAATTTACACGTCTCTTGAACCAGTACAAGGAGCGTGCAGGGGCCAGAACGGAGGCTGAACTTCCCGTCGCTGATCTCAAGCAACTGGCTGAAGCCTTCAAACAAATCGCTGAACGCCGGACGAGGAAACCATTCCCGGACGACGTTTACCAGCAGTTACAGCAGGCCATCGAGGCCGTCTTCTCATCGTGGAACAATACAGGTGCCATCAACTACCGCAACTTTCGCAAGATTGCTCATACCGCCGGGACCGCTGTCACTGTGCAGAGTATGGTCTTTGGAAATAGAAGCAGTGACAGTGGCACCGGGGTCGCCTACACTCGCAATCCCAACACAGGGAAGAAGGAACTCTATGGCAGGTATCTCTTTCATGCGCAAGGTGAGGAAGTGATGCTGCGTACCGGTAATCCCTTGATGCTCCAATCCCTGGAGCAGGATATGCCGGATGTCTTCCAGGAGCTGCAGGACATTGCGCAACGCCAGGAGCTGCACTACCGTGACATGCAGAGCCTGGAATTTACGGTGGAAAAGGGCCGCCTCTACATGCTCCAGACGCACTCTGCCTACCGTACTGCACTGGTCGCTGTGAAAGTCGCCATCGACATGGTAGAGGAAGGTCTGATCTCAGAGGAAGAGGCTGTCCTGCGTATCGATCCCTCCCAGGTCGAACAACTGTTACTCCCTCGTTTCGATGAGGCTGAGAAAGAGCGCGCCAGGCAGGAAGGGCGACTCCTGGCAAAAGGGGTGGATGCCTCACCTGGCTCAGCATCCGGTAAGGCCGTCTTCGATGCAAATCGTGCCGAACACCTGGAGAAAGCAGGGGTAGAAGTGGTGCTGGTGCGCCCTGAAGCGACTTCTGATGATGTTCATGGTATGATCGCTGCCAGTGGAGTTCTCACAATGCATGGCGGCGCGACGGACCAGACGGCTGTTATTGCGCGTGGACTCGGTCTGCCCGGCGTCGTTGGCTGCCATAGCATCCATGTCAACGAAGCGGAGAAGCTTTTCTCCATTGTCGACTCGACTCAAGTTGTCCGGGAAGGCGATGATATCTCCATTGACGGGTTGACGGGAGAGGTCTTTTCCGGCACTATTGAGACCGTTCACCCCGATTTCGACAAGGAGCCGGAACTACAAAAGCTTCTCGCCTGGGCTGACAAATTCCGCAGACTCGGCGTCCGGGTCAGTATCGATCACCCGCGCAACCTGGAGCGAGCCATCGCCTTCGGTGCGCAGGGTATAGGCGTCTGCCGCACCGAGCACATGTTCATGGAGCAGAATCGCCTGCCCATCGTACAAAAGATGATCCTGGCAACAAACAAAGAAGAACGCCAGGTGGCTCTCGATCAGTTGCTTCCCTTCCAGCGCAGCGACTTCAAAGCTATCTTTGAAACGATGGTGAATCCTGAAACAGGCGCAGGCTATCCCGTTGTCATTCGCCTGCTCGACCTGCCTCTGTACGAGTTCCTGCCCTCCTATCACGAATTGCTGGTTGAGGTGACTCGCATGGATGCGGAGGGAGAGCGTACGCCGGAACTCGCTCAGAAGCGTAAGATGCTCGATGCTATTGCTGCTTTACGCGAGGCGAACCCTATGCTTGGCATGCGTGGCTGCCGCCTGGGACTCCTCTTCCCAGAAATCAATATCATGCAGACACGCGCTATCCTCGAAGCTGCAACCGAGTTAGCAAAAGAAGGGAAGAAACTTCAGCCTCAGATCTTGATTCCGCTCGTCTCGAATGTGGGCGAATTGAAAGAAGTCCGTCGCCAGATTGAAGCGGTAGCACAGGAAATCACCGCCGAGGTTGGCTCAACCGTCGAATACAAATTTGGCAGCATGATCGAACTTCCGCGCGCCGCTCTCACTGCTGATCAACTGGCCACCGTCGCCGACTTCTTTAGCTTCGGTAGCAATGATCTGACGCAGACCACCTTTGGCTTCAGCCGCGATGATGCCGAGGACCGCTTCCTGCTCCAGTATGTGAAAGGTCTGAAGATGCCCGACACAAGAAACAGAACGCAGATCCTGCCTGCCAATCCCTTCCATACCCTGGACATGGACGGTGTAGGCCGCCTGATACAACTTGCCGCCGAAAAGGGCCGCAGGGTCAACCCTCGCCTTGAGCTTGGTGTCTCCGGTCTGCTTGCTGGCGACCCCAAGAGCATCAAGTTCTTTCACGAGATCGGGATGGATTACGTCAGTTGTCCACCCTTCGGCGTGCCAATCGCTCGCCTCGCTGCCGCCCAGGCGGCCCTGACTAAAGCGGGGGGTAGAAAGATTGAGCTTTCATGAGACCTCCCGTTGAGGGGGAAATAGCCGCAGTGAGAAAACCATCCAAGAGCATCGTGGGCAGTAATGATGTCGAGGGCTTGTATGCGGTTCGAGAAGTGAACGGAGGGCAGGAATATGAGAACCATCAAGATTACCTCTACGCAGAAACGGGTGGCCCAACTTATGTGTCCCATTTGTGAGAAAGATGGGCAGGATTGTGACAAGGAAGAGAGCGCCATCGGCTACTATTCCTACTAACTGGTTTACAAAGTAGTAATAATCGGTTGTTTGCCTTCTAAGTAAGAGAAAGAGGGATTATGGATGAGCGAGAGACGATCCTCAAGGATGGCGTCTGGGCCTCGCTGGAGAGGCGCAATATCCCACGCCGTTCGTTCTTACGCTTTTGTTCCGTAATGGCGGGTGCGCTAGCGCTACCCGCAAGTTATACCACTCGCATCGTGCATGCCTTGGAGACGACGACACGACCAGCGCTGGTCTGGCTCGAATTTCAAGATTGTGCCGGGAACACAGAATCGGCACTGCGTTCCAGTCACCCCACATTTGCCGATATCGTACTTGATCTGCTATCCTGGAACTACCACGAGACGGTCATGGCTCCTTCTGGCAAGGCTGCGGAAAAATCACTACAAGATACCATCACCCAGCAGCGCGGGAAATATCTTGCGGTCGTCGAGGGTTCGATCCCTACAGGCGATAACGGCGTTTACTGCACTATTGGGGGCCGAAGCGCCATCGATATCGCCCAGCAGGTGTGTACCAATGCCTTTGCCACCATCGCGGTAGGAACTTGCGCCTCCTTTGGAGGCATTCCGGCAGCGGGCGGTGGTGTAACCGGTGCGCTTGGCGTCAGCCAGGCGATTCCCGGCTTGAAGCTCATCAATCTGAGTGGCTGCCCGATGAATGGCGCGAACCTGGCAGCTACCCTCGTCCACTACCTCACCTTCAAGGAATTGCCCGCCACGGACGCGCTGAACAGGCCGCTATTCGCGCACGGCGATCGCATCCACGACGACTGTCCCCGACGCGCCCACTATGACGCGGGCGAGTTTGTGCAGGAGTGGGGCGACGAAGGGCATCGCGATGGCTGGTGCCTCTATAAGATGGGTTGCAAGGGGCCAGCCACTAATTATAACTGCCCGCGTATCCAGTGGAACGACGCGACCAACTGGCCTATCGGCGTCGGCCATGGTTGCGTTGGCTGCGCACAGCCACAGTTCTGGGACACTATGACGCCCTTCTATCATGCCCTGCCAAACGTGGGCGGCTTCGGCGTCGAGGTCACGGCTGAGCAAGTTGGCATTGGTGCTGTGGCGACCGTGGCAGCCCTCTCGGCTATCCATGCTACCGGCACAATCATCAAGAAGCAGGTTACGAAGCGCAAAGATGGCCAGGCCGTCTCGCCCGGTCAGGTCCTGCCGCAAGCTGCGTCCGCATCGGTAGAGGTGCCGACTGAAGATGGGTCCCAACCTGCACAGCAGGAGACAAGTAAAGAGGAAGGAACTTCTATATGACACGCATTGCCATAGACCCTGTCACGCGTATTGAGGGGCATCTGCGCATCGAAGTGGAAGTGCAGGATGGGCAAGTGACGGATGCCTGGAGTTCTGGTACCATGTTCCGCGGCATCGAATTGATCTTGCGTGGCAGGGACCCGCGCGATGCCTGGGTATTCGCGCAGCGTATCTGCGGCGTGTGTACGACCGTTCACGCGCTGGCTTCGGTGCGCGCCGTCGAGGACGCGCTGGGCATCACCATTCCGGACAACGCCCGCCTGATTCGTAATCTGATCGCCAGTTCGCAACTGGTGCAGGATCACGTCATCCATTTCTATCACCTGCACGCTCTGGATTGGGTCGATGTCACCCTCGCGCTCAAAGCCGATCCCGGCGCGACAAGCACACTGGCGCAATCGATTTCGACCTATCCCAAGTCGAGCCGCACCTACTTTAAAGGTGTGCAGGACCGCCTGAACGCCTTCGTCAACAGCGGGCATCTCGGCCTGTTCGCCAATGGCTACTGGGGCCATCCGGCCTATCAGTTGCCGCCGGAAGCCAACCTGCTCGCCGTGGCCCACTATCTTGAGGCCCTGGATTGGCAGCGCGACTTCATCCGCATACACGCCGTGCTGGGCGGCAAGAACCCGCACCCCCAGTCCTACCTGGTTGGGGGCATGGCGACTGCGCTCAATCTCGATAATGAGTCGACCATCAACGCGGACCGCCTGTCATTGCTATCGCAGTTGATCCAGCGCGGCCAGGATTTCATCTCGCAGGTCTATATCCCGGACGTGCTGGCGATCGGCTCGTTCTATAAGAACTGGGCGAAGATTGGTGCCGGCCTGGGTAATTATTTTGCGTACGGCGACTACCCCACGGATACGCAGAATAACCCCGATACCTACTTCTTCCCCGGCGGGATGATCCTCGGAAAGGACCTCACCAGCATCCTTCCCATCGATCAGAACCAGGTGACCGAGTATGTCACGCACTCCTGGTACAACTACAACGAGGGGGACCGGGCAGCGCTGCATCCCTGGAAGGGCGAAACGACGCCGAACTACACCGGTCCGCAGCCGCCCTACGAATTCCTGAATACCGATGGCAAGTATAGCTGGCTGAAATCGCCCCGCTACAATGACCATGCAATGGAGGTCGGGCCACTCGCGCGCATGCTCATCGCCTATGCAAGGGGCAAGCCCTACGTCACACAACCGGTGAATGCTGTCTTGCGCCAGTTGAACGTAGATGCGAGCGCCCTGTTCTCAACACTGGGGCGGATTGCGGCGCGTGCCATTGAGGCGCAGGTCATGGTCAACCAGTTGCCGCTGTGGCTCCAGCAGCTCGAAGATAATATCGCACGCGGCGATCTCACAATTCACGAAAACGCTCACTGGGACCCCAGCACCTGGCCCTCGGAGAGCCTCGGTTGGGGACACCACGAGGCCCCGCGCGGCTCGCTCGGACACTGGGTACACGTGAAGGATGGCAAGATCGAGAATTACCAGGCGGTGGTACCAACGACCTGGAATGCTGGCCCTCGCGATGCACGCGGGCAACGCGGGGCCTATGAAGCTTCGTTGCTCGGCACGCCTGTTGCTAATCCCGAACAGCCGGTCGAAATCCTGCGTACTGTCCACTCCTTCGACCCCTGCCTGGCCTGCGCGGTGCACGTCGTCGATCCACGGGGCCGCGAGTATGCCAACATCCAGGTCGTTTGAATGGAGGTAACATCATGCAAACTTCGCAGCCGATGGAAAATCTCATAACGCTCCCGCAGCAGGGCGAGGCGCAGAAGAGTGCTGAGGCGGAGACCAGGCAGAACTTCTATGTGTGGGAGCTGCCAGTGCGCCTGACGCATTGGGTCACCGTCATCTGTATCGGTGTACTCACCGTGACGGGCATCTACATCGCCTTTCCCTTCATCGGGACAAGTGGCGATGCCGTCAACCAGTTCCTAATGGGCACGGTCCGCTTCGTTCACTTCGTGACAGCTTTTGTGTTCACCGTGAGCGTGCTCTCTCGCATCTATTGGATGTTCGTCGGTAACGTATGGGCAAGCTGGAAACAATTCCTACCGCTTCACCCTGCCAGGCGGCGTGGCATTCGCCGTATGTTCAGTTTTTACCTCTTCCTGCGCCGTAAGGCTCCAGGTGTAATCGGGCATAACGCGCTGGCTGGTGTGGCTTATAGCGTGGTGTTCCTGCTATTCCTGATCCAGATCGCCACCGGCTTCGCCCTGTACGCATTGCCATTCGGGGACGGATTCTTCCCGACTGCCTTTGGGTGGATCACACTCACCTTTGGAGTGCAGCCGGTACGCGTCGTACACGATCTGATTATGTGGTTGCTCCTCGCCTTTGTCGTCCACCACGTCTACACTGCCATCTTAATCGATATGGAGGAGCGTAGTGGGCTCATGTCGAGCATCTTCAGCGGCTACAAGTCGCTCACACGCCATCAAATCGAGGAAGCGCAGGCCGAGGCAACCTGGACCCCACAGCGCGACCGCTCGCGGAAAGCGAGGCGAGGCGATGCTTGATGCGCCGGAAGACTCCGACGTTCGCACAAGCACCGTTGTGCTTGGGCTTGGCAACCTGCTCCGGCAGGACGAGGGACTGGGCATACGCGCCATGGAGCGGTTGATGGCCGCGTATGAGTTGCCGCCCATGGTGCAATGCGTAGATGGGGGGACACTTGGTTTAGACTTGCTGTGTTACGTCGAAAATGTCGAGCATCTGCTCATCATGGATGCTGTGCTGACCGATGGCCCACCGGGAACGATGTTGCGCATCACACAGGACGAGCTACCGGCCTTTTTCGGCATGCGCATCTCGCAGCACGAAATAGCCCTGCCGGATCTGCTGGCCGTGACCCGCCTGCGCGGAACCGTTCCGCGCGAACTGGTATTCTGGGGTATGCAGCCGGGCACGATAGATCTGGGGTGGGGTCTCACCGACGCGGTGTCTGCGTGCCTGGACGAACTCGCCGCAGCCGCTGCCGACGAGCTGCGGCGCTGGGGTCTCGACGTTATCAAGCGCAGTGCTGTGCCAACCGCCTTTGATTAATTGGCCTATCAGTGCCATTTTAACGTTATCTCGACTCAATTTCACTCATATTACAAAGCATTTGCTCCCGAAGAGGCAGAACGCTTATGCGAGAAACTGCAAATTCACTGTCTTGGCATCTCTCATCATCCAGCCTGAGAAGCCAATGTAGAGCTTCACCTACTTTATCTGTTCCATTTTTACGATCTGGTAACATTAATGCAGCCGATCGGTCTTTAGATCAGGTGGATGAGAGGTAGGACCAGGATCACTTTAGTCCTACCTCACTTGCTCATCGCGGCACTCTCTGCTCCGCTGGCTGACGATGCGAGTTGGCGAGAGACCTGGGTCACGATCTTACCCTTGTACTTCCATCACTATGACCCCAAAGTGGCTGCAGCCTTAGACGCGGCGACTCAGTACAGCGCGGGAGCATTTAACCAGGGGATGGGCAAGATCGTTCCCACCTTCAACGTGGTGAGCCGCCTCTGGTAAGCTACCAGCACCATGGCTGAAAGCGCTAAAATGCTGCCTCTCCAAAGACTTTCAACGAACTGCAAGCGGAAGGAGCCATTCCCGACTTCTGTGAACTGACGTCCGCTGGTAATTGATCGCGAATGGTTTAGACCTCGGAACGAGTCAAAGCCGAATAGAGTTCCCACGCAATGCCATCAGGGTCATAGAAGCTGATGTATTTGCTATGAGTCTCCGGGTCTTCCTCCACCCCATGGTTGCGTACTCCTGCCGCATCTAAATCCCGCTTGAGGTCTTCTAGGATGCCTGGGTCTTCTATGACGAGAGCGAGATGATCCAGACCGACGCGAAATGGATTGAAGCGATCATAGCTTGCAGAGGACGCATCGGTCTCATAGAGTGCGACGAGCATTCCAGACATATTGATTAATATCCCTCCATCTGTTTCCCTCACCACCTGGCATCCGAGCGTGTCAACATAGAAGTGTTTGGCCCTCACTAGACTGGTGACTCTCAGACCTAAATGGCTCAAGCCGTTGGTGTTCAACTTCATAACAGGTTCCTTTCAGGAGTATAGAGTGACGATGAGACCAAAGACACAAAAATAGTATAACACAACTTTTCTTAAGCAAAGAAGCCTCGGTGCAGCTCTGCCACCATGCCGGACTCTACTTCATGCGCCGTTCGTCGCATGCTCGGATTACCTGCTCGAAATCCAGATCAAGCGCGGCCAAACTTCGAAGCCGACGCGTCACGAGCCGAGCGGATGGTATTGTCAACCTGGCAATGTAACTGAACAGTGTGCTAAAATAGGGTATTGTCAACTTAAGGTAGTGACGAGTTTACATTTCCGTAAAAGTGGGGAAGAGAGAGGGTTTTTCAGCCACCTTTGGGGAAGAAGCGCCATGAAAGAAGCCCAAAAAGCCTCTCAGTGGGGAAAACTCATCAAGGAAAAGAAATAATCAGAGGAAGTGGTGCTATTGCGAAAGAGAGCAATGCCATGTATCATCCAACCAGCCGCGTACTTACCGTACTGGAACTCTTGCAGTCCAGATCCTCTATGACAGGTCCAGAGCTGGCGAAGCGCCTGGAGATGGATGTGCGCACCGTGCGACGCTATATCACCCACCTGCAAGATGTCGGTATCCCGGTCGAGGCGACTATTGGTCGCTACGGTGGGTATCGGCTCCGTCCTGGCTTTAAGCTGCCTCCTTTGATCTTCAGCGAGGAGGAAGCGACGGCGATTATGTTGGGACTGCTGGCGAACGCATGGTTGGAGATTGACCAGTCCTCCGCCGCAATTGAGGGAGCGCTGGCGAAGCTCTCGCGCGTCCTGCCGCAACATGCGCGTGAGCGGTTACAGGCCGTTTCATCGCACCTGGTCCTCTTCCCGCACGATGAGCAAGCGCGGCCCAATGCCTCTCTGCTGATCGAGCTGAGTAGCGCTATTCAGGCCTCGCAGCGCATCACCATTGATTACTCTTCCTCCCGCAAAGAGAGCACGCACCGCAAGATTGAGCCGTATGGCATCACAGGCTGGCATGGACACTGGTATCTGATCGGCTACTGCTGCCTGCGTCAGGGATACCGCGTCTTCCGGCTGGACCGCATCCAGCATGCCGAAGTTCTGCCCGAGACCTTCGAGAAGGCGCAGGATTTCGACTCCGCAGCGTTTCTGAAGGAGAAATACACCAGCAACGGCATGTTGATCGAGGTCGAGTTTCAGGCGGACCTGGCGAGCGTGCAGCAGAAGATCCCCTCGACCTATGGGACACTGACGCCAACGCCAACGGGGGTGCTCTATCAAGAGCGCTACGAGAATGTGGAGGCTTTGGCCCGCTACCTGGTGGCGCTGAACCTGCCGTTCGTCATCCATCAGCCGCCAGCCTTGCGCGAGGCCCTGCGGCGGCTGGGAGAACGGATGGTTCAGATCGCGGTCGCTTCATCGCCTCCCGAGGAGAATAGAGCTGGCGATTTCCCGCGGTGAGGAATCAGTGCCAGGTGAGAGCCGCTCGAATGGCCTGCGCTCGCGAATGCACCTCCAGTTTGGCCAGAACCGCCGAGACATGATGCTCTATGGTTTTGGGGGAGGTGAAGAGCCGACTGGCGATCTCGGCATTGGAGAAGCCCTCGGCCATTAGCTGTAAGACTTCCAGTTGCCGATTCGTCAGACCGGCTTGATTCGCGTGGGTTGAGAGGCGCGCTCCACGGGGAATCCCTGCAATCCCCTGCTGCCGTAACCGGCGCTTCATGATAGTCACCGCAGGCTGAGCCCCGAGTCGTTCAAAGTGCGCGAGCGCGTCTAGCTGAGCAGAAGCATCTCCCTCAGCCAGGGCAAGCGCTTGCTCATAGGGACAGCCGATCTGCTCCCACAACGCGGCTGCCTCCTGCCAATCCCCGGCGATCTGGTGCGCAAATGGTTTCGCCATCGGTGCTGGCACCTGTGCCAGGCCCCCGGCACGCCACATCCAGGTACTTAGTTCACCCAGTTTCCATCCATCTTGCAGGGTCACTGCGAGGTCATAGCCCACCTGTGCTTCGGTCAGGCACTGCTCCAGGTCTCCGCCAAGCCACGCGGCCTCGGCACGAGCCGCAGCTACGGGCGCGATCCGCTTGAGTTCTCCGGTGGCCAGCGCCAGATCGCGGGCTTCATTCAGGAGCGCCACGCTGCCCGGATCGCCACGCCGCACCCGGACTCAGCCCAGTATCGTCAGGGCCGGGATTTTTGCCGCGGGAGAGAGCCGATAGTGGTTGAGTACGCGTGTAGCTTCCTCGGCGGCCTCATCCCAGTGCCCCTGCTCAAACAGGGAGCGGGCCAGCCAGCTCCTCAGGTAGATGTCAAAGGAATCAAGATCATGCTCGCTACAATAGGCGAGACCCTTGTGAAAGAAAGGTTCAGCCAGGGCGTAGTTATGGTTATTGAGCGCGCAACACGCCAGATTGGTGTAGGCACGGGAGGCATGTTCCTCCCATCCTCTTGCCAGAGCCATGTGCAGGCTGCGCTCCAGATAAGCACTTCCCCGCTCATCCCTGACATCGAGCAGGGCCGCGCCCGCATTATTTAACGCATACGCCAGCGTTTCGTTATCTCCCAAAGACTCAGCCAGTTCTATGGCTCGTTCTCCCCAGCGCACCGCCTCGTCATTCTTTGAGGCGAGCATGAGTAAATGGGACCGGTTGCTGTAAGCCATAGCTAAATTGGGACCGGGTGGCAGGGTTTCAAGCAACTGCACTGCCTCTGCTGCATCCTGTTCGATAGAACTGGAGTTGCCGAGAAACCAGTTGATGCGCGAAAGCCAGCGTCGCCTCGTCAGCCCAGTGGACATCTTCAAACACGACGATAGTGGGGAGAGGACTCTTCTGCAGTTCCTCAAGAAAGGCGGAGAATAACGTTGGGCGATCCGTCTCACGACTCATGAGTGTGGCCAGATTGCCCTGCGTCTGCGCCGCAATATCGTACAATGGTCCCAGCGGGCGCGGGGTAAAGAGAGCTTCCAGGCACCCCAGAGCTGTTTTGCTTCGCCGCAAGACTGGTTCCAAACTGTTCCACCAGCGCCGTTTTCCCAATCCCGGCCTCCCCGCTGATCAGCACGGTCCGCCCTTGATCAGTCGTAGCAGCGCGTAAAAATTCTGCTAACTGATCCAAATAGTGCTCACGTTCGAGAAGGCCCATCGGTTTCCTCCGCAGAAGGACTTACTTTATAAAAAATGGCTCAGTTTAACTCAGTCCCCTCGCAAGAAAGAGACTTCTTTCTCTCGTGTATTTCTTTCATAAGAGTATGCCTGCTGGAGAAAGACAGCGCTATGAGATAACTCACAACTTTGCTCCAAGACAGTCGAGCACCATGTCTCAGCAGTACTATCAAAACTGGGAGTACATTTGGGCCGCCCATGCACTGGAGCTGTTTCCCAATATAGGGGAACCGAAAGCCTGATATGGGCAACTCTCCCCATGTGAAATGCAGGGAGTTGAAGTATCCTTTCTTCAGAGCGTTGAGGCGCAGCACTTACCACTGGCCGCTTGTTGCCGCATCGAGGCCATGTTCACTTGTGAGTATGGCGTAATCTTCGCCTGTTCGGTTGATGTGCGAGCTGCTCGTATCCAACGCCTGTGTATCAATTATTGTAACACTCACAAAGGAGAAATACGATGCCACTGTATATGGACATCCATCACAAAGTCGACGGTTTGACCGCAGATGCCGTTATGCACGCGCACGAGGCAGGTGTACAGACGCAGGACAAGTACGACGTACAGTACCTGAAGTACTGGTTCGATGAGGGTAGTGGCAAGGTCTTCTGCCTTGTCCAGGCCCCCAGCAAGGAGGCGGCTGCAACAGTCCATCGCGAAGCCCATGGCCTTGAAGCCGATGAAATCATCGAGGTTCAGGAAGGCGCCTAACCCTCACAACGGAGAGGTTGCCTTGCGCAACCTCTACCAGCTGTTTGTATGTCCATTATTCGGGGTCGCAAGGTGGCTGACTTCCGCTATTCTGCTTTGAGAACGGTGAGGTGCAGCCCACTCATAAAAAGGAGCAATCTATGCCACGCTATGTCGTCGAACGAACCTTTCCAGATGGGCTGTTCATTCCTATAGACGAGATGGGAGCGCAGATGTGCCTCTCAATCGTGAGTCACAATGCCCAGGAGCAGGTAACCTGGGTCCATTCCTACGTGAGCGAGGACAAACAGAAGACCTATTGTATCTACGATGGGCCTTCCCCAGAAGCAGTCCGACAAGCCGCGCGGCGCAATCACCTTCCGATCGATCGCATTACAGAGGTCCACGTCCTCGATCCGTATTTCTATATATAATTATATTTTATATCCTTCTATTAAGAAATGCAATATTCAAGGCTGTATACAGGTGACAACGAAAGGAAAATCACCACAATGTCGAACTACAACACCCAGGCGCATTTGGCTCAAGCCCACCGTCAAGATTTGCTGCGCGAGGCAGAACACCAACGATTGTTGGCGCAATTGCCACGGCCCAGGTCCAACGTACTACTGTTTTTGCGGATCTTGTTTCCCTGGCGTGCTCTCCGCACGAAAGTACAGAAACGCTTACAGCGGCGCATCGACTGAGGAAGGTGAAGGCGAATAGTCGGTGTAGGAGGCGGTGCAGATCAGAGGTGTGGCTCTGTACATCGGCTCAGGCAATCCTGGAGAAAAGCGAACTTATAGGTACGCCATTGCTGTTCATTGAGGTGTACCGTTTGCATAAAATTCTTCAATTGTGGCCCGGTCGTCAGTTCTTCAGCCTGATAACAAGCCTGACCGATCGAGAATGCCTCTGCCTCATACCAGAAACGGCTCAGCACGTTTTCCTGATATCGAAGGGCCAGTCTGTTCGAGAGAGCCTGCGAGATCTGTCGAGAGAGGTCATCGAATCTGTTCATAGCGCCCCCTTTCCGATGTTGTAAGCTAAGACATCTTTTTCTTCCCTATGTTATCATTCTACTACTGGCACTTCAATGTGTATTATAGGTAATAACAAGCATATTAGCTCAGCGGCTAAAAATTTCGTTGTTGATGTGCGAATAGGTGTGAATTACAGATAGAGGCTTATGGTAAATACCTGTACATCTTATCCATATATCTTCACCCCTCAGTCAAACTATTGACGCGTTGCTCCTCCAATGCCTATACTGGCGGCATGAACGATGTAGAGATAGCCGTGCTGTACCAGGATCACCATACCCTTCTCATTAATAAACCTGCTGGAGTGGTGATCCATCCAACCTATAAACATGCCTATGGGACGCTGTGGGACGCGCTGCTGGCCTATATGGAGCGGCAGGAACCGGACAACTGGCAACCACCTGAGCTAGCGGATGATCCGGCGTGGAAGCTGGCACCACCCGCGGTCGAGGAAATGTTGCGCGCGCAAAGGACCGCGCAGCAGTGGAAAGAGGATGGCCTGCTGCCGCGTCCCTGCCTGCTGCATCGCCTGGATAAAGATACCTCCGGCATTGTGGCCCTGGCGCGTACCGAGCGGGCGCGGCGTTTCCTGGTACGCCAATTCTATGAGCATACTATAGTGAAGCGCTACCTGGCTGTTGTGCAGCGCGGCGCGCCCGCCTGGACGCGACCGCGCGCGACGTTTACCCTCACGCGGCACCGGTCCGATAGGAGCACTATTGACGCATCTCTCCCGCTTTCATTGGCAACCAGAGATGAGCTTGTACTCGATGGACCCCTGCAGCGCGATCCTGATGATCGGCGTCGTTGTATTGTGGGACCGGATGGACAGCAGGCGACCACGCGTGTACGTGTACTGGCGGTCGAGGAGGATTTCTTCCTGCTCGACGTGCGGCCCATCACCGGGCGTACGCACCAGATCCGCGCCCATCTCGCCGCCGCCGGATATGCTATTGTGGGCGATCAGACGTACGCGCCGCTCGCCACACCCGGCACGCCGGAGGCTGCGTTGGAGCGTCAATTTCTCCACGCGTACAGCCTGGCACTGCGTCTCTACCCTGACAACACCATGCATACTTTTGTAGCACCGTTGGCGGATGATCTGGTTGTGTGGCTGCAGCAGTATCGTCCTCTGCTCTGGAAAACGGGTCTGGCAGTCCTTTCCGCCTGAGCGGCGTCCTATTTTTCGTGAGAGGTACAGGATTATGCAAGCACAAAATTATCCACCCGATACTGGAACTTACGCCGGGTTGGGCGCAGACGAGAAAAAGAAGCGGCTCGATGCTATGGTAAGGATCTGGCAGAGCGATACCGAACGACGTATGGAGCGCGAGGGCTACCGTGCCTTTATCAACGCCCTGGGCCTCGACGAGTATCGCTACTCCGTCTCGCTGCGTTTCCCCGAGTGGGAGCGTTCAGCCGTGGTCGGACAGGTCGTGGCGCTGGGTCGAGCGCAGAGCGGTGCGCCCGAAGACCCGACCCTGCTGAGCATCTGGCGGCGCGATCCCCTATTGAAGAGCATGCCCGATTGGAAGCTTCATCTGCCCAACGAGACGGTCTTCAATCTCTCCGTGCGCCTCACGCCCGGCGGCCTGGGCGAGGGCAGCAAGTGGGCCGTAGTGATGCCAAAAGAGATGATTCCGCGCTACCGGCCAGGCTGGCCCACGCAGCAAGAATGGGTTGCCTGGACGCGTTCGTTCGATTGGCTCTCGGTCGCCGTCGGGTTCATACGCGAGCTGCTCGACACGAAGTCCACATAAAGCTTTCTTCTAGATTTTTTGTGCTAAGATCGGCACTATTTTCCCAATGCTGCATTGATAGCCTTTTTTTGCTCTTTAGATGAAGTATAATATATAGAAGATTGAACTTTAAGGGAAACATCGAGAATAGCAAGAAAGGGGAAAACAGTGAGGTATGTGACCAGCTCAGGCAGCAAACACTGGAGCAGCCACTGCAAAATCTGGTTGACAATAGTAATTGCCTTGCTGAGTTGTCTGTTGATCGCCGCATGCGGGGATAACAACACTGGACCTTGTAGTGGTATCACTGTCAACTGTCATCCTTCCTCTACCAATAATCCAAGCCCAGGAGTAAGTACCATCACATCATCCAATACACCTCTTCCTTCACCAACGCCATCTCCGGCTCCTTCACCGACTCCGACTCCTGAACCAAGAACGTATAAAGCGGACTGGTCAAATGGCCTGGGCGGATGGACGCAGTCTGGTGGCTGGAGTAGCAGCAACGAAATGCTGATAAATGATGGGTCAGATTATAATAATGATGGGCACCCGACAGCGATCGCTCCAACCTTCCCTCAAGACATCGCGAATTATTCTGTGCAGACGGATATACGGCTTGATCGTTATACCGATGAAGGGGGAATCAGCGGCGAGGCTGGTTTTGGACTCGTCGTGCGCTCTCCCGACCAGATAGCAGGCGACAAACTTGGCGTCTGTGCATCGGGGGGTATTTACTCCTGTGGGAATGCGGATCACGAGCTTCTCCTCTCAGATAGCTTCATTTTCCAGAGTCCGCCGATAAAGCAGACTGAGTTTCGTCCTACTGAAGGTACCTGGTACACCTATCGGCTAGATGTACAGGGCAATACGATTACAGCCTGGGTTAATGGCAGTATGCTATTACAAGCAACCGACGACAAATATCTTACTGCCGGAAGCATTGGATTGTGGAGTGATCGCAGCCAGATAAGCGTTCGGAATTTTACGATCAATGCTTTGTAAGTGCAGTTTTTTGGAATATCGTTAAAGCGAACGCGGTTTTCACGCCACGTTCGTTGCTCAAGATTTAGCGCCAATCGCTCAACAGAGCCTGGGCCGCGTTATGTCCGGGCGCGCCCATCACGCCGCCGCCTGGATGCGTGCCAGAACCGCACAGGTAGAGGCCAGTTATGGGCGTGCGGTAGCGGGCGCATTCGGGCGTGGGCCGCAGCGAGAAGAGCTGATCGGGCGTGATCTCGCCGTGGAAAATATTGCCATTGGGCATGCCGTAGCGCTGCTCGATGTCTACAGGGCTGAGCACCTGGCGCGCGATCACCGCGTCGGCGAAATTAGGAGCAAACTCGGTCAGCGTCGCGATGATGCGGTCGGCCATCTCGTTTTTCACGTCTTCGGACCACTCGCGGCCCTTGAGATGATAGGGCGCGTACTGGCAGAACATCGAGATCGTGTGGCGACCCCTGGGCGCAACCGTGGGATCGGTGGCAGACTGCATGTATGCCTCGATATAGGGCTTGTGCGAAAGCTCGCCGTGTGCAGCATCTTCGTACGCCTCCTGCACCCAATCGGGCGTGGGACTGATCTCGCAGGAGCCAGAATGTTGCAAGGCAGGGGCTGTGCCTGGCAGGCAGGAGAAGCTGGGCAGTTCTTTCAGCGCGATATTGACCTTGATCACCGCGCTATCGGTCTTGAACTGCGAGATGCGTTTGAGAAAATCCTTGTCCAGGTGTGCATCAGCGCAAAATTGCAGGAAGGTTCTTTTGGGATCGGCGTTAGAGAGGACCGCCCTGGCGCGTATCTCCTCACCACTCTCCAGGCGCACCCCTTCGGCGCGTCCATTGTGTACGAGCAGGCGTGCGACGCGCTCGTTGGTGCGAACCATCACGCCCTGCGCCGCCGCCGAGGCCGCCAGAGCAAAGCTGATACGCCCCATGCCTCCGCGCACGTAGCCCCACATGCCCTTCTCGTCGTTCACCTCACCAAACATATGATGCCACATTACGTAAACTGAACCAGGCGTTTTGGGACCGATGAAGGTGCCGATGACGCCCTGGCCCGCGAAGGCAGCGCGCAGATAATCAGACTCGAAATAATCGGCAAGCATATCGTAGAGGCTGCCAAACATCAGGCGGCGATAGATCTCTTCATCCTCACCTTTGAAGCGCGCCGCCAGATCGGCTATAGACGGCGGCTCCTCAAGTAAAATAGGATTAAGAATTTCGGATGCACGGTCAAAAAATTGCAGAAATTTGGGATATGCCTCGGCGTCGTGAGGCGAGAAGCGGCGGATGTTCTCAATTGTTTTCTCTGTACTGGCGCGGAAGAAGAGGTAGTTGCCATCCTGGAACGGTACGAACATCTGGGGATCTTTGACATAGGCGTCGAAGCCGTAGCGATGCAATTCTAGATCGCGGATAATTTCAGGACGAAGTAAACTCACCACATAGGCGCAGGGTGAGATGGTAAAACCTGGAAATGGCTCTTCAAGCGTACAGGCTCCTCCAACTCGATCTCGTTGCTCTAAGACCAGGACTTTCTTTCCTGCGCGAGCTAGATAGCCTGCCGCAACCAGTCCGTTATGTCCAGCACCAATGATAACTGCGTCGAGTTGTTCCGTCGTCATGATCCTGCCTTTCACGCTGTGTTTTCTAGCAATCATATCACACGGCGGCCCATTGGGAACAGTATGGGCCGCCGGAAGCCTTTACATGTCGCCAGATGACGGAGTGGGCGTCTCCGCAGGCTTTGGTGTGGCACGCCGTGGATTGTTGCGCACGCGCCAGACGAACCAGATGATGAGCGTCGCTGGAACAAGGTAGAAGCTGAAGGCGAGGAGCCAGATCAGGAAGTTGGCTATGCTTTGTGCGAACGCCAACGACGCCGAAAATGCATCGTGGAAGGCCTGTCCCGCGCTCCAGCCGGAAGGCGCTGGTGGCGGTGGCGCGGTCTCTATCGGCTGCAGCGAGATCGACACCGTATAGTATGCTACCTGGCTGGTCAGCTCGTTCAGGTGGGCCTCGATGCTCTCTATCTGTCCCTCGACATCGGTCAACTTCTGTTCGATCGTCAACACATCGTTGAGGGCCTGGGCGTGACTGAGCAGATCCTGCACGCGCTGCTGCTCAACGCGCAGATTCTTCAGGCGCGACTGCGTATCGACGTAATCGTTGGTCACATCCTGTACCGTCTCCGTAAAGGACTGCAGCTGGCCCCCCTCTTTAGGTGCGTAGTCACGCAGGTAGTTGTAAATCTGTGGATAGACCGATGCCCGCACCGAGAAGGTCATTGAAACATTGTAAAGATTATCTCCGGTCTGCTCATAGTCCGCACCTGCTGTTGACGAAGCTACATCGGTGCTGCCGATCCAGGCCTGAATGATGCTGGCGACTTTGCGCGTATCTTTGACATTCATGCTGACTTTAAGCGTCTTGATCAGGTATTGCGGCCCGATCGGCGCGTTTTGTTGCTTTCCTGTGGCGGGTAACTGCGCGCCTGCTGACGAGCCACTCGCGCTCTGCGCATTGCCAGCAGATGTCTGCGCCTGCGAGTTTGCCATATGCGCAGGCGCATTCATAATGGACGTGCCGCTGCTGCTGGAGGCTGATGAGCCACAGCCAACCAGGAAGAGAAGAAATACAACAAGGCATCCTGACGACAGGATGTACTTTTTGCTATGTTTTAGAATAGGTAGCATAGTTTTACTCCTTAGAAAGATGTATGCGTGTAGAACAGGTGTCCAGATTTCGCCTTACAACGAAATAGCTATACGAGAAGGAAATTCCAGAAGTGCGCGTGTAGCACTTCCCCCTAATAACAAGACGTGATGCTGTGTTGAATAGTTCCCGTTAATATTACGCAATTTTCTACCATAAATTCTCATCAATCAATAAATATCTGTAACTCTTCAGGTTTCTTTTCCTGACTCCTCTATGCTCCGTGCGCCCTGTGGCTCGCGTGACACAGCGATTGCTTAACGATGGGGAACTCTGCGAAGTCCTGAACAGCCACGAACTCATCCACAAAAACCGATTTTATGCTGCGTTGATCTTTGCAAAGTTGATAGCCTGGTAGAAGAAATTTTTTCATCATGGCAGATAGATTTTCAAGGAGCGTTTTATGTTCTATACGCGGGTAGCGATAAAGGTCGACGAAGCAGCCGATTGGCGGTGGCGATCGCCGATGTTTACATCTTCTACTACATTATTCGAGTTTCTCAAGTACTATAGCCGGTTGGCAAAGGATCGGCTGCGTGTGTTCTTCGCCTCTTCGGGCGAACTATTGCATGAGATGTTGTTGCGTGAGAACAGCGGTCGCGCCTCCAATTCTTTGATGGTGGAGCAGTTCTGGCAGCAAAGGGGGAGGATTGATAGGGTAGAGGTAGTGCTTCTGGAGATGGAGCTGGCGCTGAGCAGGAGCCGCCAACTGGTCGCCGCCGCAGTGGAACGCCCGGAATATGGACGTAGCACACGACCATTAGAACCACTGTCATTCGATACTCCGGTAGACAAAACATATGACAGCGCCTATACGTTTACGCTTCCGAACTCGATGCGAGAAGCTCTGGCGTGGGCTACGTTGCTGGCGAAGGTGCAGCGTGGTGAATTAGCGCCGTAGTCTGCCGCTTCCTTGTCAGACATGAAACCATGTGTTGAGTGCTGCGGCCTCAATGGCTAAGGCGTAAAAGACGCAAGGATGGGGGTATCCGTGCGCGGCAGGAGGGCGAACGCGGCACGCATAATCCGTGTTTGCAGTGCTACGTCGTCGGGTTCTCCCAGCGGATGACCGAGCGGATAGGGCACGAACAGGGCGCGCGGCGGCTGCGTCTTCTCCGTAATCTCCCGTAGCAGCGAGATGGAGACGGTCGTGACTCCTGCATACTCTATTGCGCGCTGAATCAGTCCCACGGACTGGTTGCACATGGGTCAGACGGGAGTGAGCAACGCTACATCGACGCCATCCGCGGCGAGGCGGCGCGCAACTTCAGGCGCGCTCTCCCGCATCAGTTTGTGTGGGCCGACGATCGAGCCCATGAAGCTGTAGTGATGTGGTGCCAGGGCACCGATCTCGCCGCGATAGCTCATCTCACGTAAGCGATCGAGCGGCATTACCAGGTTGCGGTCGCGTAAAATGCCCGTCTGATCGAAGGACCAGCTGCGGTGATTCATCTCCAATTGTTGCGGAGAGATAGCAGCTGGAAACTCGCGAAACGAACTATCCCCTCTCTTATTTGTCGTATCGAATGGCGGTTGAGCGGGCAGGCTCAGGCCCGCCGTCGTGATAATCGCCACCGTGCATTCCGCCAACGGTTTGCGCAGGGGAGTGACCGCCGTGGAGGCGGGATCGTCCGGGCGCGGAGCATATCTGCTGAAGGGGTAGCTTTTAAGGAAGAGACGTTCAACAAGTTCTATGTCATCAAAATGAGCCAAGATATAAAGCCCTCCTCGATCGTTTCTATATTCAGTATGTCATAATTTTCAAAGAGAAAAAAAGCTGGTACCAAATGGCCTCTTTGTTACATTGAAAGCCTGAGCGCCGTTTTTCTTATTATAAGATGTCGTGCATCTTGTATTCTATAACAATAGAAGTCATGGAGCTGTTTTATGTCGCCAGTGTCCCCAACTACTTGCCTCCCTATACGTTTGTCGTATAGCCATGTTCTATTATTATGCTGTTTGCTTCTGGTTCTTGCTGGTTGTAATAGTGCGGCGAGTTCGCCCGCCACGCCAAGAGCCACCGTCACGCCCGCAGCGGTCGGACGGCCCGCCACGCCGAAGCCGAGCGAGAGCGTTATACCGAACGAAGCCGCGCTGCGCAAGCAACTGGACAAAGCGCAGCATATCATGCAGGGCATGTCGCTGGAACAGAAGCTGGGGCAGTTGATCGTCGTAGAATACCTGGGTGCAAGCTATACGGCGAGCGGCCTGCAGGAGATGATCGCGCAGCAATACGTCGGCGGCTTTATGTATCAGGCGAGCAACCATAATTTTGAAGCACCTTACAACACGGAGGGGAGCGTCAATGCGTTGTCGGCGCAGACCATGAAAGACGCGCGTATCCCATTGTTGATCGCGACGGATCAGGAAGGCGGGCTGGTTAATCGCTTGAGCGCCTTCCACGGCTATCTTCCGTCGGCGCAGCAGATGGCGGATAGCGGCGATCCAAATACCGCGCTGACCCAGGGGACGCAGGCGGCGAAGTGGTTATTGGATCTAGGCATCAATAGCGACCTGGCCCCGGTTGTCGATGTGCATACCGTGGACCCGCCAGTCCTGGAGACGCGTATGTTTGGCCGGAATCCACAGGCTGTTGCGACCTACGCTGGCGCGTTTCTTGCTGGTTTACAAAACAACGGCGTTGCCGGTTGCCTCAAACACTTTCCCGGCCTTGGCGCTATCACCTCTGATCCCCACGCGGGCCTGCCCACCGTCACACGCACCACGGCGGAGTTAAACTCAATCGACCTGGCGCCCTATAAGACCATGATTCCGCATGACCAGCCAGCTATGATTATGTCAACGGATGTCCTGATGCCTGCGATCGACCCTCAGCTTCCGGCTGAACTTTCGCCAAAAGCGATCAATGGTGTGCTACGTGGACAACTGGGCTACGATGGTGTGGTGATTACCGATGGACTGTACATGGCTGGCATCAGTGAGCGCTGGTCGCTCCGCCAGGCGGCGGAGCTATCGGTAATCGCGGGTGACGATCTGATCGAGGGTCCATTTACGCCCGGCCAGGTTGCAAGCGTCGTAACAGCCCTGGAACTGGCGATGCAGCAAGGGAAGATCAGCATGGCGCGCATCGACCAATCAGTACAGCGTATATTGTTAATGAAGGTGCAGTACGGAATAATAAAGTGAGCAGTCACGTGGGGATAGCGTCTACATTTCTCTCTATCTCTCTTTTACGTTGCACAGGCGAACCGATAAGGTGCTATAATGAGCGCTGATAGAACTTCATCGATTATAGGGCAGCAAAAAAGGAAGAGTGAAATGCAGGAGCAGGTTAAGCAGCAGCACATTCCTGTGAAGATTTACCGCACGCTTGAACGTTTGATGGTTACGGCACCGATGCCGGGCCTTGAACCTGCTAATATCGTAGTCGAAATAACGTTTGATTGTCATCTGATACTGTACGGTGCCATGCGCGGCATGTTAAAGCAGTTCAAGGATCTCGTGCTCGATGAATGGAGCGTGGGTACGTATTATCGTAACATAGCGCTCGCCACGCCAGTCGATGGTCCCCAGGCAAACGTCTCGTATGGAAATGGAGTATTGACAGTCGTGCTGCCCGTCAGCGAGCAGCCGCACCCGGCCCGGCTGACGCCT
>Ga0209839_10000168_pt1 | contig 32033 bp, 30 predicted proteins | sample OrgsoiDNA2013050_FD_185800 | JGI IMG/M metagenome (GOLD analysis project Ga0209839, IMG submission 185800) | Permafrost soil microbial communities from the Arctic, to analyse light accelerated degradation of dissolved organic matter (DOM) -... | ecosystem: Environmental > Terrestrial > Soil >... | reverse complement strand
ATGCTCATGATAGGAGCCCACGGTGGAAAACGTGGAAGACGAGCCGCTGTTCGCCGAGCGGGTCGCCGGGATCGACATCGGCAAGACAGCGGTCATGGTGGGGCAGGCGGTCACCGGCGCAGGCCGAAACCGAAGCAGCGCAGGGACGAGCAGGCGAGGAACGAGTCGGCGGCGCGGCCCGAGATCACGGCACAGGCAGCATCTAGCAAGTGCGGAACAACCGGCGGCGCCGACCGAACCGGCGGCGCCATAGCAACGCTTACGGAATGGCTTAGCCTGAGTCGTGAAGATGCCCCGTCAGACCGGGAGTTCACCTGATGGACGACAACGGCTATGGCGCGCTTGGCGACCGCCTCCGCGCGAGACGGCGAGAGGCCGCCCTCACCCAGGAAGAACTCGCCCACCTGTCCGGGGTCAGCCAGGTCATGATCGCCAAGACCGAGCAGGGACACCGGCAGCCGCGCCTCCCGGTCATCACCCGGCTCGCCGCCGCACTCGATCTCCCCCTGTCCGAACTGCTGGACAACCGCCCCCGGCTCGACGGCCGCAGCTCAGGCGCAAGCATCCTCGCCATCCGCGATGTCCTGCTGTCACCCTCGTTACTGCCCGGCATCGACTCCGCCGGCAATGACGCTGAGCCCTCGGAACTTCCGCAGCTCCGCGCCGCCCTGGCAACTGCCGGCGGCCTGTACTGGGCTGGCGGCTTCGCCGCCCTCGCGGCACTCCTTCCCCGGGTGATCGGCGAGTGCCGCCACGCCGCCCAGTCCGCAGGCGCCCCGGCCAGCAGCCTGCTCGCCCAGGCCTACGGCCTTACCGCCGAGCTCCTGGTGCACATGGGCAAGGAAGACCTCGCCGCCCTCGCCGCCGAGCGCGCCGTCACGGCCGCAGCGGCCGGCGCCGACGAGATACTCCCCGCCGTGCTCCAGGGCACCTACGCATGGGTGCTGCTGCACCAGGGCAGGCTAGCCGAATCCGAGAAGCTGGCCGCCACCGTGGCCGACCGCATCAGGCCCGCGCCCGCCGCGCCCGCCGAGCATGTCGCCGCCTACGGCCACCTCCTCATGCTCGCCGTGGGACCAGCGGCAGCGGCCGGCCGGGACGTCTCCCAGTACATCGCCGCCGCGTCCGCCGCCGCCGGGCGGATCGGCCGCCGGGTGAGCTTCTACCAGGCGTCCTTCGCGCCCGCCACGGTCCACATGCAGGCCTGCTACGCCTACGCGGTCACCGGCCAGCCGGCGAAGGCACTCACAGCCGCCCGCAAGATCCACCCGGGCGACCTCGCCGGCATCTCCTACGGCCGCCACCTCCTGGACGTTGCCCAGGCACACGCCGACGCGCGCCAGCACGCGGCAGCAACCGCAGCCCTGTCCCGGGCCCGCGCCCTCAGCCCCGTGTGGTTCCGCCACCAGGGCATCGCCCGCTCACTGGTAGCCGAGCTGACCGAGCAGCAAAAACGCCTGTCGCCCGCGCTGCGGGAACTCGCCGCCTCCGTCGACCCGAACTGGTACGCGCCGTACTACCGGCACCGGTAACCGCCCGACTGATACCCCCCGTACCTGGTCAGATCCGGTACGCGAGCCGACGATTGCTGCTCATGGACCACGCTAACCGGACCACCTCCCCCATCACCCCCGCCAGCCCGGCCGCGCCCGGCACGGCGGGCGCTGGTCACGCGCCCGCGCTGTTAGAGCCCCCGGCCGCCACCTCGCCGCCCCCGTCGTCGCCGGGCCGGCACCTACTAATACTGATCGTCGACGCACTCGACCTGCCCCAGCCTGCGGCCACGCCCGAGGACGAGGCTGTCCACCTCGCCCTCTCCAGCCGCCGCTCCGCCCTGGTCCTGCAAGCCTGCCGCCAGGCGCTAGCCAGCCAGGGCGACGGCGGCGCGCTGTACGCCGCCCGCGACCTGTACGGCGCCGTGTCCAGCCAGCCCGCGACCACCTACCAGCACGCACGCCCGAACGGCCAGAGCTGAACCCCCGTCCAGCAGGCCCGGCGGTCCCGGGCCTAGCCCGCCGCACAGGACGCCACCGCGACCGCCTCGAACATCCAGCCTGCCTGCCACCACCCGGAAGGAACCGCCCCATGACCATCCCCGCCTTAGCACCCGCCCCGCAGCACTCACCCCGGCGCCAGCCGGCCAGCATCCAGCAAGCGGTCATCGACCCGCTGGGGGCGACGTATCTCTACGACCAGCTCGCCGCGATCCTCCGCGACCAGATCCGCTCCGGGCAGCTACCACCCGGCAGCACCGTGCCGCCGGTCCCCAGGCTCGCGAAGAGGCACAAGCTCGCGTACCGCACCGCCAGGCACGCCCTCGCCGTACTAGAAGAAGAGCACCTCGTGCGGGTCATGCCGGGTCGCGGTACCTATGTCCTTGCCCAGCCGCCTGGCTGACCCAGGGCATACGCAAGCGGGTACGCCCGGCCAGCTAGCTAAGATCATGAACGCAGTTTGTTGGTACATATTGACAGTGTTGCTGGAACGACAGCTCTGGCCCAGCCATGAGGCTGTCCGGCTCGCGGGATCCCCGGCTGAACGACATGAACGCGCGGCTGCTGACGGCGTCGCCGCAAGGGCTGGCCACAGGTCAAGGGATACCCTGGGATCGTGCTAAGAGTCTTGGGCGTGGAGGTCGACGAGGCGCGGCTGGCCGCCATCTGCGACAGGTACGGCATCGCCGAACTTAAGGTCTTCGGGTCGCGGGCCCGCGGCACGGCACGGCCAGACAGCGACATTGACATCCTCTACGCCCTCCGGCCCAGGCGTCGCCTGGGCTGGGAGATCGAGCAGCTCGCCGATGAGCTCGCGGAACTCCTGGGCCGTCCAGTCGATCTCGTGTCCCTGCGAGGCCTGCACCCGCTGCTCCGGCCGTCGGCCCTGGCCGAGACGCAGCCTGTGTATGCAGCGTGACATCCTCCTGCTCACCGAGATGATCGACGCGGCACAGCAGGCGCAGGAACTCACTCCCCGGACCTGCCGGGAGTGATCGCTGCCGGGGATACGCGACCGGAGACCGAGCGGCTGATGGTTGAGGCCATGGCCGCGCACATCGCCATGCTCAAGCAGGCAGGCCAGCCGGTACCAGCGGCGTCCGAGGCTGCCGACGTCGTGATTCTCGACCCCGCAGCCGCATAGCCCCGCCACTGCCGTTGGCGAGCGGGTGGCGACGGCCTGACCGGAGGTCACGGTCGCGGAACGGGAGCGGGAGCGGCGCCTAGGTACTCGTCGCCGGCCGTTCGGGGGCCGCCGCCCACCAGCGATGAGCGGACGAGCACCACGACGCCGGCGCACATGGCCGCGACGGCCAGGACGTCAAGGGTCACGAATCCCGCCCCCGCGCGCAACCGCTCGCCGAAGGCGGCGACTCCGATCACGATGCTGACCAGTGGGTTGACGATCACGCTGGCGGTGCGCGACGCGGTGATCGGGCCCGCATGCAGCGCGCTCTGCAACAGGAACAACCCGAGCGCGCCGGTGACCCCCACCAGGTACGGCTCCCAGCTCTGGAAAACGCTGGCCCAGCCGCCGTGGCGCAGCAGCGTGGTCACGGTCTTGGTCAGGGCGGCGTTGTCGGCGAACAGCACGGCGGAGGCGGCCCCCAGCGCGGCGGCCCGCCACCAGCGGGGGCCGGCGCGGCCCGCCGTCACCAGCGCTAGGGCACACACCGCGGTCGCCACCGATACTGCCACCCAGGCTCTGCTGTCGGGCTGGCCCTTGCCGAGGGCGGGCGAGGCGGCGGCGAAGAATCCGGCCAGGCCGGCCACGATGGCCGCGATCCCCAGCAGCTCGCGCCAGCCGACCGTGGCGTGGAAGCCCACCACCAGGATGGTGACCAGGAAGATCAGCTCGGTCGTGAGCACCGGCTGGACCACGCTGAGCTGGCCGGCGCGGAGCGCCGACGCCTGCAGCACGAACATGCCGAGCATGAGGCCGAACCCGATCAGCCAGCCACGCTTCTTCAGCGCGTGGGTCATCAGCCGGGGACTCAGGCTGGAGACGGCAGGGGCCGACTCCAGGGCGATCCGCTGGAGCACCATCGCCAGGGCCGACAGTAGCGCCGCCCCGGCCGCCAGGACGATAGCCACAGCCACGGGCGGATCCCTTCGGTCCGAGGGGCGGGTCAGCTACGGAGGAGGTCGACGATCCGGTCCAGGTGGCGCAGGTCGCTGCTGACGGAGAACGTCGTGAGGATGGTCTGCTTCCACAGCTGGATCTCGTCGGCGATCTTGGCCCACGGGCCGATCAGGGCGACATCTTCCACCATCGGCGTGGGCACGGCCGCGATGGCGGCTTTCTTGTCGCCCGCGAGGTAATGGTCCTGGATCGTCCTGGCTTCCGCCTCGTATCCCATCCGGGCGAAGACCTCGTGGTGATAGTTGACGTCGCGCGCGCCCATGCCGCCGATGTAGAGCGCGAGGGACGGCCGGAGCTGGTCGGCGGCCCGCTCGAGGTCGTCATCGACGATGATGGCCATCGGGCCGCCCACGACATCGAAGGTGGCCCTGGTGTGCCGGGCGGCCGGGCGGGAAAAGCCCTCGGCGAGCGCGGCGGCGTAGAAGTCGTTCATCCTGGGCGAGAAGAAGATCAGGTTCCAGCCGTCGGCGATCTCGGCCGCCAGCGCGACGTTCCGGGGGCCCTCCGCGCCGAGGTAGATCGGGATCTGCGTCCGGTACGGATGCAGGATGGAGCGCAGCGGCTTCCCGAGCCCCGTCCCGCCTGCGAACGGCAGCTGGTAGTGCTTGCCGTCGTAGGCGACCGGCTCCTGCCGCGCGATGATCGCGCGCAGGATGTCGATATATTCCCTGGTGCGCTCGAGCGGACGCGGGTACGGCTGGCCGTACCAGCCCTCGACCACCTGCGGGTTGCTCGTGCCGATGCCGATGATGACCCGGCCACGGGTGAGATGGTCCATCGTCATCGCGGCCATCGCCAGCGTGGCCGGCGGCCGGGCCGACAGCTGCGAGACGGCCGTGCCCAGGTGCACGTGCGAGGTACGCGATCCCCACCAGGCCAGCGGCGTCCACGCATCACTGCCGTAGGCCTCCGCGGTCCACACCTGGTCGAGCCGCAGCCGGTCAGCAGCCGCGAACACCTCCGCGGCGTTGCCGGGCGGTCCGGCGCTCCAGTAGCCGACGCTGGTGGCGATCTTCATCCGAGCCCTCCCCATTTCCGGTCAGCGCAGGCTACCGAGCCGGGCCAGTGCCTCGTCGGCCTCACGCAGCAGCTCCGCGATTACCTCGGCGACCGGGCGGACCTCGTTCATCCGCCCGACGATCTGCCCGACCGGCATCGGCACCACGTCCGGGCGGCCGGAGCGCATCAGTCGCTGGTGAGCGTCGCTGACGAGCAGGTTCTGCAGGGGCATCGGGAGCGGCTCGGGAGCGCCCGGTGCTGCCCACGCCTGCGTCCAGCGGTTCTTGAGCAGCCGGGCGGGCTTGCCGCTGTAGATCCGCGAGCGCACGGTGTCCGACGACGTGGCCGCCAGCAGCGCCTCGCGCATGGCGGGCATGGCCGAGGTCAGCGCGTACTCCTGCGTGGTGAGCCACGCCGAGCCCATCCAGACCCCGACGGCGCCGAGCGCGAGAGCCGCGGCGATCTGGCGGCCGCACCCGATCCCGCCCGCCGCGAGCACGGGCACCTCCGGGCCGACCGCGTCGACGATCTCCGGTACGAGCACCATGCTCGCGATCTCGCCGGTATGGCCGCCCGCCTCGTAGCCCTGGGCTACCACGATGTCCACGCCGCCGGCGACGTGGCCGCGCGCGTGCGCGGGCTTCCCGGCCAGCGCCGCCACCAGCATGCCGCTCTCGTGGGCGCGCGTAATGACATCGGGTGGCGGCGGCCCGAGCGCGTTCGCGATCAGGCGAGCGGGATGGGCGAGGGCCACCTCGACGTGCTGCCGCGCCACCGAGTGCAGCCAGCCGAGCACCCCGTCGCCGGCCGGCGAGCCGTCCGGGAGCGGCGGGACGCCGAGGCTGAGCAGCGTCTGCGCTACGAAGTCCTTGTGTGCTGCCGGAATCAGCTGGTCGAGGTCGATCTGGGTACCCTCGGCCGGGATCTTAGCGGGCATCACCACGTCGACCCCGTAGGGGCGGCCGTCGGTATTCGCGTCCATCCAGGTCAGCGCGGCGTCCAGCTCGGCCGGGTCGTTGAAGCGGACGCAGCCGAGCACGCCCAGGCCACCGGCCCGGCTGATGGCGGCCGCGACGTGCTCGGACGGAGTAAAGCCGACAATGGGATGCTCGATGTCGAGCAGCGTGCACAGCGTCGTCCGCACGGTTCTCCCTACGTGGTCGGGTGGCCCGTGCTTGCCTCGTGGCCTGCGCCGGGCCGGGGGGCGGCCGGGTGGCTGGCGGCATACCGGTGCGCCCAGCCATAGTCGGCCTTGCCGGCGGCGGTACGGCCGATGGAGTTGACCAGCCAGATGCTGCGCGGAACCTTGTAACCGGCGACCTGGCTGCGGACATGGGCCTCAAGCGAGGCCAGATCGATCGCCCGGCCCTCGCGTGGCTGCACCAGCGCGGCGACGCGCTGCCCGAGCCGCTCATCGGAGACACCGATGACCAGGACGTCGAAGACTTCGGGGTGTGACTTGAGCGCGCCCTCGACCTCCTCGGGGAAGACCTTCTCCCCGCCGGTGTTCACGCAGGTGTTGCCGCGGCCCAGCAGCGTCACGCTGCCGTCGGCCTCGAGCCGCGCCATGTCGCCGGGCACCGCGTAGCGCTTCCCGTCCATCTCGGCGAACATCGCCGCGGTCTTGACCGGGTCCTTGTAGTAGCCGAGCGGAACATGCCCGCCCCGGGCCAGCCGCCCGACCTGGCCGGGACGTGCCAGGCTGCCGTCCTCGTCCAGCACGATGGTGCCCGGGCCCGGCGTGACGGTCGGGCCGCCGCGCTGCTCCGCGCCTGCGGACACAACCGCGATGCGCTGAGGAAAGGCGTCCACAGCGTGCTCGAAGATGTCGGCGATATTCAGGACCATGGGAAGAAACTAGAACGTGTTACTGTTTTGGGCAACCCTCCGCCGCGCCCAAAGTGAGGAGATCTTACCGGCATGACCACGACTCCCGCTCCCGCGGCTCTCCCGTCTGACGCCGGAACCGGGCAGCCGCACGCGCTGATTGAGCGCCGGGGGCACGTCCTGATCGTAACGATGAACCGCCCAGCGGCACGTAACGCGCTCAGCGGGCCGATGATGGCCCTGCTGCGGCAGGCCTGGGACCAGACGGACAACGACCCGGACATCCGCGTCTGCGTGCTGACCGGCGCGGGGGACGCGTTCTGCGCGGGCGCCGACCTGAAGGCCATGGCCAGTTCCCCCCCTGGTGAGCAGTTCGCCGCCGGGGGCCAGGATCTGGCGGTGATCGAGGCACTGCTCAAGGGGCGCCGCCTGACCAAGCCACTGATCGCCGCCGTGGAGGGGCCGGCGATCGCGGGCGGCACCGAGATCCTGCAGGCGACCGACATAAGGGTGGCCGGCGAGGGCGCGCGGTTCGGCATCTCCGAGGCGCGCTGGGGGCTCTTCCCGCTAGGCGGGTCGGCGGTGCGCCTGCCGCGGCAGATCCCGTACACGGTCGCGGCCGAGTTGCTGCTGACCGGCCGGCACATCAGTGCGGCTGAGGCTCGTGACATCGGCCTGATCGGCCATGTCGTGCCGGATGGCCAGGCGCTAGCCAAGGCACTGGAGATCGCGGGCATGATCGCGGCGAACGGGCCGGTCGCGGTCCGCGCGATCCTGGCGACGATCCGGGCGACCGAGGGCATGGCGGAGAACGACGCATTCGCCCTGGAGGCCCGGATCGGCAGGGAAGTCTTTCAGTCGGCGGACGCCAAGGAAGGGCCGCGCGCCTTCGCCGAGAAACGCCGCCCGCAGTTCCGCGACGAGTAGGGGTACTGGCAACGGTGCTGTCGCGCGAAACTGTACGACAATTCGACGGTACATAATCGGCACATCGGGCGAACCGGCAGCCGCTCGGGGCCGTGATACAGGCGGAAAGGGCGAGCGCGTTGGCCTCCGAACCGTTAACTGCTGGTGATCCCGCCGAGGTCGCCGGCTACCGGCTGCACGCCCGGCTGGGGGCGGGCGGCATGGGACGGGTCTACCTGGCGTCCACGCCGGGCGGACGGCCGGTAGCGCTCAAGGTGATCAGGCCCGAGTACGGCGACGACGAGGATTTCCGCCGCCGCTTCCGGCAGGAGATCCAGGCGGCCCGGCGCGTGCACGGGCTGTATACCGCGCAGGTCCTCGATGCCGATCCGGACGCCACGCCATCGTGGCTGGTCACTGCCTACGTGCCGGGGCCGTCCCTGCAGCAGGCCGTCACCGAGCACGGCGCGCTGCCGGCCGAGACCGTGCTCCTGCTCATGGCCGGTGTCGCCGAGGCCCTGCAGGCCATCCACGCGGCTGGCATCGTTCATCGCGACCTCAAGCCTTCCAACGTGCTGCTGGCCCACGACGGCCCGCGGGTGATCGACTTCGGCATTGCCCGCGCCGCCGAGGCCACCGCGGTGACCCGCAGCGGCATCCGCGTCGGCTCCCCTCAGTTCATGGCGCCCGAGCAGATCCTTGACCAGCCCGTATCACCGGCGATCGACATGTTCGCCCTCGGCTCGCTGGCGGCTTTCGCGGCGCTCGGACGAGCGCCTTTCGGCGAGGGCAGCGAGGCGGCGGTCCTGTACCGCGTCCTGCACGAGCCTGCGGACCTGACCGGCTGCCCGGCGCACTTGCGCATCCTGATAGAGCGATGCCTGGCGAAGGAGCCAGCGGCACGACCCGCGCCAGCCGAGGTCATCCAGTCGTGCCGGGCCCAGACAGCGGGCCGGACTATGGACCTCGCCCAGTCGTGGCTGCCATCGGCCCTGGCCGCCGCCATGGCGCACCACGCAGCACAGTCGCCGGCCGCGGATGCGCCGACCGGAGCGAAGACCCTCGAGGCAGGCGACCCGCCGGATCGGGGCCGGTGGCGCTTCTCGCGCAGCACGATGATCGTCGGCCTCGCCGCCGCCGTGCTACTCGCGGCGCTGGTCGGCGTCACACTGCTGGCCCTGCGCGGCTCGCCACGACAACGTGGCGGTCAGGCTCTCGCTGCCGCCGCCTCGCCGCGGCAGGCTCGCGGCACTGACCTGCACGCGACGGCCAGCCGCTCCCCGAGCCCGTCGCCCACCGCGGCGGCCGGCGTGGACTCGTGCCTAGTCGGTAGCTGGACGGAGACCGCGGACGATCTCATCAACAAGATCTATAACGTATCCGTTCAGTTCACGGGCCGGGGCGCGGAGCAGAGCTTCACGGCCGACGGCAGATCCGTGAACAACTACGGGAAGGGCACGCTGTTCACCGCGACCATCAACGGCGTCAGGTGGACAGATGTCTTCCGGGGCATGGCTACCATGCACTACCAGGCCCAGCACGGAATGCTGCTGATCAGCCAGATCTCGCCGCACGGCAGCTGGGCGCTGCTGGACAACGGGGTAACCAACAACAGCGGGCCGCTGTCGATAGATCCAGCGCCTGAGCGCTACACCTGCTCTGGCAACGTACTGCGGGAATACGCCAACAACGACTCGACCGTGCTGACCCGGCGCCAGCCTAGGCGTCAGCTCAGCCCGGATCAGATCGCGCGCTCGCCGGGCGCCCAGTAGGGGTCGCGCAGTTTGCGCTTGTAGAGCTTGCCGTTCGGGTCGCGCGGCAGCTCGGCCACGTAGTCGATGGTCCGCGGCAGCTTAAACTTTGCCACCCGCCCGCCGAGGAAGGCCAGGAGCTCCGCGGTCAGCTCGGGACCGGCCGCGGCACCGGCGGCAGGCTCCACGACCGCCTTGATCTCCTCGCCCCAGTCCTCATGCGGTATGCCGAAGACGGCCACATCGGCGACCGCCGGATGACAGGACAGCTCAGACTCGATCTCGGCCGGGTAGATGTTCACCCCGCCGGAGATGATCATGTCGCTGCTGCGGTCACAGATGAACAGGTAGCCGTCCTCGTCCAGGTAACCGATGTCCCCTACGGTGAACAGGCCGCCGGCCCGCGCCGCCTCGGTCTTCTCCTCGTCCTTGTGGTAGGAGAAACTCGAGGTGCCCATCTGCAGGTAGATCAGGCCCTGCTGGCCGGCGGCCACCTCGCGGCGCGCCCGGTCCAGGACCCGTACCTGCGAGCCGCGCCACGGCAGCCCGACTGAGCCCGGCTTGCTGAGCCACTCGTCGGACGTGATCAGCGTCCCGCCGCCCTCGGTCGCCGCGTAGTACTCGACGACGACGGGTCCCAGCCATTCGATCATCTGCCGCTTGACCTCCGGCGGGCATGGCGCGGCGCTGTGAATGACGGCGCGCAGCGAGCTGGTGTCGTAGCGGGCGCGCACCTCAGCGGGCAGCCCGAGCATCCGCCGGAACTGGGTGGGCACCGCGTGGGTGTGCGTCACCCGGTGGGTCTCGATCAGCCGCAGCGTCTCTTGCGCATCCCAGCCGTCCATCAGGACCACAGGATGCCCGAGCTGGATCGAGATCGCGGCGAAGTTCAGCACTGCCGTGTGGTAGAGCGGCGAGCCGCACAGGTGCACGTGACCGTCGTACGGCGCTATGCCGAACAGGCCGAAGAACCAGGTCGCCAGCACCGCGGCGTCGTCCGGATCCAGGCCGGTGAGCGGGCGGCGCACCCCCTTGGGCCGGCCGGACGTGCCGGAGGTGTACAGCATTGGTGCGCCGTGCGTCCGGGGGGACGGGCGCTTCGCCAGCCCGTCGTCACCTAGCCGGCTCAGCGGCTCGAAGCCCGGTATCGAGCCGACCGCGAACCGGGACTTGATCCCGGCCAGGTCGGCGGCAGCGACGGCGACATCGGCGAAGCGCTCGTGCGCCACGAAGGCGCTAGCCTCGCTGTCAGCCAGGATGTGGGCGACCTCCGCGGCCACCTGATGCCAGTTGACCGGCACGACGTACAGGCCGGTCTGGATCGCGGCGAAGTAGACCGCGAGCGCGGTCACGCCGTTGGGCAGCAGTGCCGCCACGGCGTCACCCGCGGTGAGCCCGAGGGCCTGCAGGCCCCGGCCGTAGCGGTCCGCCTCGCTGGCGAGCTCGGCGTAGCTCACCACGCGGCCGTCCGGCTCGATGACCGCGGGCTGGTCCGGTGAGCTCGCGGCGATGGCCCACAGGCCGATGGCGTTCACGGCAATAATGTAGAACGCGTTCTACATCTGGACAAGCTTAAGGGAGCTGATCGTTTGGTATCTATTGCCGTTCATTAACGAAACGTGTTTCACTCAAGCTCGTGAGCCAGCCGTTGCGAGCGCCGCTGGAGATCGGGTTCGACTACACCCGGTCGCTGGGACCGACGCTGAGCCAGTTCATGACGGCCCTGGCCGGCCGGCGCATCCTCGGGTCGCGCGCCGCGGACGGGCGGGTGCACGCGCCGCCGTTCGAGTATGACCCGGTGACGTTCGCCCCGCCAGGACAACTGGTGGACGTCGGGCCAGCGGGGACCGTGGTCAGCTGGTCGTGGGCGCCGCAGCCGCTGGAGGGCCAGCCGCTGGCACATCCGTTCGCGTGGGCGCTGATCCGCCTGGACGGCGCGGACACCGCGATGCTGCACGCCGTGGACGCCGGCTCGGCCGCGGCCATGCAGACGGGCATGCGGGTCCGGGTGCGGTGGGCCGCCAGCCTGGTCGGCGATATCCGCGACATTGCCTGCTTTGAGCCGGGCGACGGACCCGGCCAGCCCGGGCTGGAGACCACCGGGCCGGAGACCACCGGGCCGGAGACCACCATGATCACCACGCCGGTCCGGCTGCACTACGAGCACACGGCATCACTCGGAGAGAGCAGCTACCTGCGCGCGCTGCAGGACGGCCGGCTGCTCGGGCAGCGCTGCCCGGTCTGCGGCAAGGTCTACATCCCGCCGCGGGGAGCCTGTCCGACCGACGGCGTCCCGACCACCGATGAGGTCGAGCTGCCCGACATCGGGACCGTGACCACCTTCTGCGTGGTCAACGTGCCCTATCCCGGGCAGCGGGTCACGCCGCCCTACGTGACGGCGGCCGTGCTGCTCGACGGGGCCGACATCGCCTTCCAGCACCTCATCCTGGGCTGCGAGCCGGGTGAGGTGCGGATGGGCATGCGGGTCAGGGCGGTGTGGAAGCCCCGCGACGAGTGGGGGACGACGCCCGAGAACATCGACCACTTCCGCCCGTCCGGTGAGCCGGACGCGCCGTATGAGTCCTACGCCCGCCAGCTGTGAAGGACGGCCGCCGTGACCGATCCCGTGGTAGCCGATCCCGTGGTAGCCGGCTCCGGGGTAGCCGATGCCGCCGTCATCGGCTTCGCTCAGTCCCCCTGCGTCCGCCGCGGCGACGGCACGACCAGCGGGGTGGAGATGCTCGTGCCGATCTTCCAGGAGGTGCTGGCGAGCACCGGGCTGGCCAGGGGCGATGTCGGCTTCTGGTGCTCGGGCTCCTCGGACTACCTGGCCGGCCGGGCGTTCTCGTTCGTCCAGGCGGTCGACGCGATCGGGGCCTTCCCGCCGATCATGGAATCGCATGTGGAGATGGACGGCGCCTGGGCCCTCTACGAGGCCTGGGTGAAGATCCTGACCGGCGAGGCCGACATCGCGGTGGCCTACGGCTTTGGCAAGTCATCCGCCGGGGACCTGCGCCGCGTGCTCGCCCTCCAGCTCGACCCGTACCTGCTCGCCCCGCTCTGGCCCGACTCGGTGAGCATCGCGGCGCTGCAGGCCAGGCTTGGCATCGAGGCCGGCGCCTGGAGCGAGAAGGAGATGGCCGAGGTGGCCGCGCGCAGCCGCGCCGCGGCGGTCTCCAACTCCCGCGCGCAGCTGTCCGGCGAGATCTCCGCCGAGGAACTGCTGGACCGGCCCTACATCGCCGAGCCGCTCCGGGCCCATGACTGCGCTCCGGTCGGTGACGGAGCCGCCGTCGTGATACTCGCCTCCGCTCGCCGGGCCCGCGAACTGTGCGCGCGGCCCGCCTGGATTACCGGATTCGAGCACCGGATCGACTCGGCGTCGCTGGGATCGCGCGACCTGACCACGGCGCCGTCCGCCGCCGCCGCCGGGCGCGCGGCCGGCGCCGCGGGCGTCGAGGTCGCTGAGCTGCATGCGCCCTTCACCCATCAGGAGATCGTGCTGCGCGGCGCGCTGGGGCTGGGCGATGACGCCCGCATCAACCCGTCCGGCGGCGCGCTGTGCGGAAACCCGATGTTCGCCGCCGGCCTGGCGCGCATCGGGATGGCGGCGCGCGAGATCATCTCCGGCCGCGCGGACCGCGCCCTCGGCCACGCCACCAGCGGTCCCGCCCTGCAGCAGAACCTCGTCTGCGTCATGGAGGCTCAATGACCAAGCGCCGGGCCGCCGTCCTCGGAGTCGGCCAGACCCGGCACCGCTCCCGGCGGGCCGACGTGTCCATCGCCGGCCTGTGCCGGGAGGCGGTGGACCGGGCCCTCGCGGACGCGGACATCGGCCTGACGGACATCGACGCGGTCGTGGTCGGGAAGGCCCCCGACCTGTTCGAGGGCGTGATGATGCCCGAGCTGTACCTCGCGGACGCGCTCGGCGCCACCGGCAAGCCGCTGCTGCGGGTGCACACGGCGGGCTCCGTCGGCGGCGCGACCGGCCTCGTCGCGACCAGCCTGGTTCAGGCTGGGGTGCACCGGCGGGTGCTTGCTGTCGCCTTCGAGAAGCAGTCGGAGTCCAACGCCATGTGGGCCCTGTCGATCATGCCGCCGTTCAGCATGCCGCTGCTGGCCGGCGCCGGCGGGTACTTCGCGCCGCATATCCGCGCCTACATCCGCCGCAGCGGCGCGCCCGAGCACATCGGCGCGATGGTGGCGGTCAAGGACCGGCGCAACGGCAGCCTCAACCCGTACGCCCACTTGCAGCAGGGCGACATCACGCTGGACTCGGTGCAGTCCTCCCCGATGCTGTGGGACCCGGTCCGCTACGACGAGACGTGTCCCTCATCGGATGGCGCGTGCGCGGTGATCATCGGTGACCAGGCCGCGGCGCAGGCCAGCGAGGCCGCCGGCCGGCCCGTGGCCTGGATCCGGGCCACCTCCATGCGCACCGAGCCAACCATGTTCGCGGGCAAGGACCACGTCAACCCGCGGGCCGGCGCGGACGCCGCGGCGGCGCTGTGGCGACAGGCCGGCATCACCGACCCGGTCGAGGAGATCGACGTAGCCGAGATTTACGTCCCGTTCTCCTGGTTCGAGCCGATGTGGCTGGAGAACCTCGGCTTCGCCGCCGAAGGGCAGGGGTGGCAGCTGACCGCGGCCGGCGAGACGGAGATCGGCGGAAAGCTCCCCGTTAATCCATCCGGCGGAGTACTGAGCTCCAACCCGATCGGGGCCTCGGGGCTGCTGCGTTTCGCGGAGGCCGCCCTCCAGGTCATGGGCAAGGCAGGCGCCCACCAGGTGGCCGGCGCCCGGACCGCCCTCGGTCATGCCTACGGCGGCGGGTCGCAGTACTTCTCCATGTGGGTGGTGGCCGCGACGCCTTAGCGGTAGCTGACCGGCAGCTTCTTGATGCCATTGAGCCAGCCCGAGCGCAGCCGCTCCGCCTCGCCGGCCAGCCGGATGGACGGCATGCCGTCGGCTATCGCGTTGAAGATCAGGTCGATCTCCAGGCGGGCCAGGTTCGCGCCGAGGCAGTAGTGGGCGCCGCTGCCGCCGAAGCCCAGATGCGGGTTAGGGCTGCGCAGGATGTCGAACCGCTCGGGCTGGTCGAAGACCGCCTCGTCGAAGTTGGCCGACCGGTAGAACAGGCCGACCCGCTGGCCCGCCCTGATCGGCTGGCCGCCGAGAACGGTGTCGGCGAGCGGGGTGCGCTGGAATACCGTCACCGGGGTCGCCCACCGGACGATCTCATCGACGGCGGTCTCGGGCCGCTGCGCCCGGTACAGCTCCCATTGATCCGGGTGGTCCAGGAAGGCCAGCATCCCGTGGGAGATCGCGTTGCGGGTGGTCTCGTTGCCCGCCACGGCCAGCAGGATCACGAAGAAACCGAACTCGTCCGCCGATAGCTCGCCGCCGTCGACCTGGGCGTGGACGAGCTTGGTGACGATGTCGTCCCGCGGGCAGCCCCGGCGTTCCTCCGCCATCGCCATGCTGTAGCCGACGAGCTCGGCGGCGGCGGCCTGCCCGTCGCCGCCGTATTCGGGGTCGTCGTAGCCGATCATCTCGTTCGACCAGGCGAAGATCTTGCGCCGGTCCTGCTGCGGTATCCCGAGTAGCTCAGCGATCGCCTGGAGGGGGAGCTCGGCGGCCACGTCGGTGACGAAGTCACCGTTGCCCTCGACGAGCGCCGTCGCCACGATCTGCTCGGCGCGGGCGGTCAGCGTCGCGCGCAGGTTCCTGATCGCCCGGGGAGTAAAGCCCCGCGAGACGATGCCGCGCAGCTTGGTGTGCTGCGGCGGGTCGATGTTGAGCATGATGAGCCGCTGCATCCCGAGGTTATCCGGGGTGAGGCCCGCCGAATGACGGATGATCGCGGTGTTCTCCCAGCTGGAGTAGAGCTCGCTGTGCCGGGACACCTCCACCACGTCCGCGTGCCTGGTGACGACCCAGTACCCCTCGTCGTCGAAGCCGGAAGCGCCGCGCGGCTGCGGGTTCCACCAGACCGGCTCGGTGCGCCGCAGCTCGGCGAACTCCTCCGCCGGCACCCGCTGGGAGTACAGGTCGGGATCGGTGAAGTCGAAACCCTGCGGGATGCTCGGCCCGGCCATCACTGCCTCCGATATAACGTGTTCTATTTCGATTCAACCATGCGGGTCCGGCTTCGGGAACTCCAGATCGCGCTGAAGTGTGTAACACGTTCTACTATGAGACCAGCCGGCCAGGGACGGAGGACGCGGCGTGGGAACTGCGGTAATCGTAGCGGCGGTCCGAACCCCGATTGGCAAGCGCGGCGGCACGCTGGCCGGCCTGCACGCCGCCGAGCTCCTCGGCACCGCGCAGACCGCCCTGCTGGAGCGAGCCGGCGTCGCGCCGGCAGAGGTCGAGCAGGTCGTCGGCGGCTGCGTGACCCAGGCGGGCGAGCAGTCGAACAACATCACCCGGACCGCCTGGCTGCACGCGGGACTCCCCTATCAGGCCGGCTGCCTGACCCTCGACGCCCAGTGCGGCTCGGCGCAGCAGGCCGCCCACCTGGTCGCCGGCCTTATCGCGGCCGACGCCATCGAGGTCGGCATCGCCTGCGGCGTAGAGGCGATGAGCCGCGTCCCGCTGCGGGCGGCCGTCGGGACGGACGCGGGCACGCCCAGGCCAGCCTCCTGGGACATTGACCTGCCGAATCAGTTCGTCGCCGCGGAGCGCATCGCGCAGCGGCGCGGGCTCTCGCGCGCGGATATCGACCGGTTCGGCCTGCGCTCCCAGACTCTGGCCCAGCTCGCCTGGTCGCAGGGACGGTTCGACCGCGAGATCACGCCCGTCAAGGCGCCGGTCCTGGACGCCGGCGGCCGGCCGACTGGTGAGACCTACGCGGTGCACCGCGACGAGGGCCTGCGCGAAACGAGCCAGGAGGCGCTGGCGCGGCTCCGGCCGGTACTCAAGGACGGCATCCATACGGCGGGCACGTCCTCGCAGATCTCCGACGGAGCCGCCGCCCTGCTGCTGGTCGAGGCCGGGCGAGCTCGCGAGCTGGGCCTGCGGCCGCGGGCGCGGATCGTCACCCAGTGCCTCATCGGGGCCGAGCCCTACTATCACCTGGACGGTCCCATCGCGGCCACCGAGCGGGTTCTCGCGCGCAGCGGCATGACCATCGGCGACATCGACCTGTTCGAGGTCAACGAGGCCTTCGCCGCGGTGGTGCTGTCCTGGCTGAGCGCGCACCGGCCCGACCCCGAGCGGGTCAACGTCAATGGCGGTGCCATCGCGCTCGGTCACCCGGTCGGCAGCACGGGCGCCCGGCTGATCACCACCGCCCTGCATGAGCTGGAGCGGCGGGACGCCAGCACCGCGCTGGTCACCATGTGCGCCGGCGGCGCGCTGTCCACCGCCACGATCATCGAGCGTCTCTGACCGGCGCTCGCCGCAGCAGCGGAGCGGCGTTATGCCCGATTGGCCGGGGATACAAGGCTGGTCGGCCAGCACGAGAATGGCTGATTTCATGAGTGGTTCGGATTACCCGCGCGCCCACAACGAAAATCCGAACCACTCACGATCTACCTCAAGACCGCGACGCCCGCCTGGCACCGCCGACGCCTCGCCGCCGCGGTCCGGTCAAGCGTGCTGGCTGCTGACCGAGACCACCTCGCCGGTGAGGTACGAGGCGTAGTCGCTGGCCAGGAAGACCATGACGTTGGCCACCTCCCAGGGCTGGGCTGCGCGCCCGAACGCCTCGCGGCCGGCCAGCTCGGCGAGCAGCTCCTCGCTGGTCACCTTGGCCAGGAAGGGATGGGTGGCGAGGCTCGGCGCCACGGCGTTCACCCGGATGCCGTGCTCGGCCACGTCCAGGGCCGCGCAGCGGGTGAGCGCCATCACCCCGGCCTTGGCCGCCGCGTAGTGGGCCTGGCCCGGCTGCGCGCGCCAGCCGAGCACCGACGCGTTGTTGACGACGGCTCCGCCGTGGCCCTGGGCGACCATCTGGCGCAGCGCGGCCCGGTTGCAGCGGAACGTGCCCGTGAGCGTGACGTCGAGCACTCGCAGCCACTGCTCGTCGGTCATCTCCAGCACCGAGCTGGTGCCGCCGAGGCCCGCGTTGCTGATGAACACGTCGATGCGCCCGAACTGCGCGACCGCCCCGGCCACGAGCGCCTCGACCGCGGCCTCGTCGGTGACGTCGCAGGGCACCGACCACACGCGGTCTCCGTACCCGCCGGCCAGCTCGTCGCGGGTCGCCGCCAGGCGGCGCGCGTGACTGTCGCTGACCACCACGAGGGCGCCCTCCTCCAGGCAGCGCCGCGCGGCCGCCGAGCCGATGCCGGTGCCGGCCGCCGCGGTGACCACCACGACCTTGCCGGCCAGCAGGTCCCGCCCGGCCGGGGGGACCATGGCCGCGCCAGGCGCGGCCATCACGGCCTGGGCTCGCGCGGCAGGCCGAGCGCCCGCTCGGCGATGATGTTGAGCTGGATCTCGTCGGACCCGCCGTAGATCGTCTCGGCCCGGCTGAACAGGAACAGCCGCTGCCAGTCATCCAGGTCATACGGCGCTCCCCTCGCCAGCATCGACGAGGCTCCCCGCACCTCCATGGCCAGCTCGCCAAGCGCCTGGTGCCAGCGTGACCACAGCAGCTTCAGCACCGACGCCTCCGCGCCAGTCCCCGCGGCGCCAGTTCCCTGGCCGGACGGCTGCGCCAGAGTACGCAGCGCATGCGCGCGCATGACCTCCAGGCCGATCCAGGCCCTGGCTAGCTTGTCGCGAAGAACCGGATCGGCGCCCGCCGGGGAGCGCCTGGCCAGCTCCACCAGGCCGTCCAGCTCCCGCCGGAACCCGACCTGCTGGCCCAGCATGGCCACGCCCCGCTCGAAGGCCAGAGTGGCCGTGGCGACCCGCCAGCCGTCGCCGACCGCGCCGACCACGAGATCACGCTCGGTGCGGGCGCCGTCGAAGAAGACCTCGTTGAACTCGGCCGTGCCGGTGAGCTGCCGGATCGGCCGGACGGTGATGCCCGGCTGGCGCATCGGAACCAGCAGATAGGAAAGGCCGGCGGAGCGCCGCGAGCCGGGCTGTGTCCGGGCCAGGACGAAGCACCAGTCCGCCACGTGCGCCAGGGAGGTCCACACCTTCTGGCCGGTGATCACCCACTGGCCGCCGTCCAGCCGCGCCGTGGTGGAGACGGCCGCCAGGTCCGATCCGGCGCCCGGCTCCGAGTAGCCCTGGCACCAGAGCTCAGTCGCCGCCGCGATCGGCGGCAGGAACCGCCGTCGCTGCTCCGGCGTGCCCAGCGCGATCAGGGTGGGCCCGAGGAGTTCCTCGCCCACGATGCCGACCCGCGCGGGTGCGTCGCTACGGGCGTACTCCTCGTGAAAGATGACCTGCTGCGCCAGCGTGGCGCCGCGGCCGCCGCAGGATTCCGGCCAGCCCAGGCAGGTCCAGCCGGCCGCCGCGAGATGCCGGTTCCAGTCCAGCCGCCCGGCGGGCGCCTCGTGCTCGCGGCCGGGGCCGCCCGCTCCCCGCAGTTCCGCGAAGCGCCCGGTGAGGTTCTCCGCCAGCCACCGCGCCGCGCGACGGCGGAAGTCCTCGTCCTGCGGGCTGAGCAGCACTCCTGCCTCCCATGCGCCGGGTCCGCCGGGCCCGCCGGGCCTGGCCAGCCAGTGGCCCCCGCGCGTAGGCTCAGCCTACCAAGCACTTGCTTTGTTGGAGGAGTCCCGTGGAGCTGACGATCCCGGCCGCGGTGGCGAGCGCGGCGCGGGATTTCGGCGACGCGCCCGCACTGGCCGAGCCGGGCGGACCGCGGCTCAGCTACCGCCAGTTGCACGAGGGCGTCGCCACGGTGGCCCGGGCCCTCATCGCCGAGGGCGTGGTCCCCGGCGACCGGGTGGCCATCTGGTCGCCCAACACTCACCACTGGGTGCTTGGCGCGCTCGGCGCGCTCTACGCCGGCGCGACGCTGGTCCCGGTCAACACCCGGTTCACCGGCGCCGAGGCGCTCGAGGTGATCAGCCGCAGCGGCGCGCGCGTCCTGATCGTGGCCGGGCAGTTCCTGGGTACCGACCGGCTGGCCGCGCTGGACTACGCGAGCGCGGCGCAGCACGCGGCCGGCGAGCGCCTGCGCCTCGACCGGGTCAGCCTCGTCATCCGCGTCCCGATCGACGCCGCCACGACGGCCGGGCCAGCGGCGCCAGGCCCGCCCGCGGACGGAACCAGCCGCCGGGTCATCGACTGGGCAGAGCTCGACGGCCTGGCGGCCGGGGTCCCGGCGCAACTGGCCGACGCGCGCGGCGCGGAAGTGCGGCCCGAGCACGTGAGCGACATCCTGTTCACGTCCGGCACCACTGGCCGGAGCAAGGGGGCGATGAGCGCGCATCGCCAGTCGCTGGCCGTCGCGAGGGCCTGGGCGCAGTGCGGCGGCCTGACGGACGACGACCGTTATCTCGTAGTCAATCCGTTCTTCCATAGCTTCGGCTTCAAGGCGGGCATCCTGGCCTGCCTGGTCAGCGGCGCCGCCCTCGTGCCGCAGCCGGTCTACGACGCCGAGCAGGCCATGCGGCTGGTCGAGGCCGAACGGATCACCGTGCTGCCCGGTGCGCCCACGATCTACCAGACGATCCTCGATCACCCGCGCCGCGACTGCTATGACCTGTCCAGCCTGCGGCTCGCGGTCACCGGCGCCGCGACCGTGCCGGCCGCCCTGGTCGAGCGGATGCGGCGTGAGCTCAGCTTCGACACGGTGCTGACGGCCTACGGGCTGACCGAGGCCGTGGTGGCGACGATGTGCCGGCCGGGCGACGACCCGCAGACCGTGGCCCGCACGTCGGGGCGGGCAGCCGCGGGCTTCGAGGTTCGGGTGGCCGGCCCGGACGGGCGCGCGGCGCCGCCCGGCGAGCCCGGCGAGATCCTGCTCCGCGGGCCGAACGTGATGCTCGGCTACCTGGACGACCCGGCGGCGACCAGCGCCGCCGTCGACGTCGGCGGCTGGCTGCACACCGGCGACATCGGCCGCCTGGACCCGGCCGGGAACCTGACCATCACCGACCGGCTCAAGGACATGTACATCTGCGGCGGCTTCAACGTCTACCCGGCGGAGGTGGAGCAGGTGCTGGCGCGGCTCGACGGCGTCGCCGAGTCCGCCGTTATCGGCGTGGCCGACGCACGGCTGGGCGAGGTCGGCAAGGCATACGTGGTCGCCCGCCTCGGCCATGCCCTGACCGAGGCGGCGGTGCTGGCGTTCTGCCGGGAGCGGCTCGCCAACTACAAGGTGCCCCGGCAGGTGGAGTTCCGCGCCGGCCTGCCGCGCAACCCGGCCGGCAAGCCACTCAAGCGATTGCTCAGGGAGGATCCGAATTGACTGGCCAGCCCGTGCCTGAGAAAGCCGTGCCTGAGAAAGCTGTGCCTGAGAAAGCTGTGCCTGAGAAAGCCGTGCCCGAGGAAGCCGTGCCCGAGGAAGCCGTGCGTTACGAGCGGCGCGGCGCCGTCGCCGTGGTGACGCTGAACCGGCCGCGGTACCGCAACGCCCAGAACTCCGCGATGACCTACGCCCTCGACCGGGCCTTCGCCCGCGCCGTGAACGACGAGCAGGTCGCGGTGATCGTGCTGGCCGGATCGGGCGACCACTTCTGCGCCGGGCACGACATCGGCACTCCCGGCCGGGACGTCGACAAGTCGTTCGACCGCGAGGCCGTGCTGTGGTGGGACCACGTGGGCCGGGCGGGCGCCGACGCCAGGTATGCCCGCGAGATGGAGGTCTACCTCGGCATGTGCCGGCGCTGGCGGGAAATCCCCAAGCCGGCGATCGCGATGGTGCAGGGCGCCTGCATCGCCGGCGGCCTCATGCTCGCCTGGGTCTGCGACCTGATCGTCGCCTCGCAGGACGCGTTCTTCGCCGACCCGGTGGTGCGGATGGGAATACCGGGCGTGGAGTACTTCGCCCATCCGTGGGTGCTGGGACCGCGGTTCGCCAAGGAGGCGCTGTTCACCGGTGACCGGTTCAGCGCGGAGCGGGCGTACCAGCTCGGCATGGTGAACCGGGTGGTGCCCCGCGCTGAGCTGGCGGAGGCGACGTTCGCGCTGGCCGGCCGGATTGCCGCGATGCCCCCGTTCGGCCTGGCGCTGGCCAAGCGCGCGGTGAATCAGTGCGAGGACCTGATGGGGATGCGGCCGGGAATGGACTCCGTCTTCGGGCTGCACCATCTGGCGCACGCGCACAACGCCGAGGTGTCGGGCGACTCGCTGGCGGGCCTGGACGCCCGTGGCATGAAGACCCGCGGTATGAAGACTGCGCCATGACGGACCAGGCCACAACGAACAGAGCCGTAACGAGCCTGTTCCGGGCCGAGGTGCGGGACTGGCTGGCCGCGGCCGTGCCGGCCCAGCCGCTGCCGTCGGTGGACACGGCCGAGGGGTTCGCCCGGCACCGCGAGTGGGAGCGCGAGCTCGCGGCAGCGCGACTGGCGGTGGTGTCCTGGCCGGCTCAGTACGGCGGGCGCGACGCCTCGCTGCTGGACTGGCTGGTCTTCGAGGAGGAGTACCACGCGGCCGCCGCCCCGGTCCGGGTCGGCCAGAACGGCCTGTTCCTGCTGGCCCCCACCCTGTTCGCGCACGGCACCGCCGAGCAGCGCGACCGCCTGCTGCCCGCGATGGCGCGGGCCGACGACATCTGGGCGCAGGCGTGGTCGGAGCCGGACGCGGGCAGCGACCTCGCCGCGATCAGGTCCAGGGCCGTGCGCGCCGACGGCGGCTGGCTGTTGTCGGGCCAGAAGACCTGGAGCTCGCGGGCGGCCTTCGCCGACCGGGCGTTCGGCCTGTTCCGCACCGACCCCGGCGCCGAGCGCCACCGCGGCCTGACCTACCTGCTCTTCGACCTGCGTGGCGACGGCATCACCGTCCGCCCCATCCGCCAGCTCGGCGGCGAGACCGGATTCGCCGAGATCTTCCTCGACGGCGCGTTCGTGCCCGACGCCGACGTCATCGGCGCGCCCGGCGAGGGCTGGCGGATCGCGATGAGCACCGCCAGCCACGAGCGCGGGCTGTCGCTGCGCAGCCCGGGGCGGTTCAGCGCGGCCGCCAGCCGGCTGGTCGAGCTATGGCGGCGGGCCGGCGATCCGGCCGACACGGCGCTGCGGGACCGGGTCGCCGACGCGTGGATCGGCGCGCGGGCCTACCGGCTGCATACCGACGCGACCGCCGCCCGCCTCGCCGCGGGCGGCACGCTGGGCGCGGAGTCCAGCCTGGGCAAGGTTTTCTGGTCCGAGCTCGACATCGCGCTGCACGAGACAGCGCTTGACCTGCTCGGGCCGCAAGCCGAGCTGCGCGACGGCCCGGCGCCGGACGGGCGGTGGCTGGCCGACTACCTGTTCTCGCTGGCCGGGCCGATCTACGCGGGCACGAACGAGATCCAGCGCACGGTGATCGCCGAGCGGCTGCTGGGCCTGCCTCGATGACGTTCGCGCGGTCGGCCGAGCAGGACCACTTCGCCGCCGCCCTGCACGACATGCTCACCGCCGCCGACGTGCCGGGTGCCGCGCGGCGCTGGGCCGCGGGCGACCGGGCGCCCGGACTCGAGCTGTGGCGCCGGCTGGCCGGCCTGGGCGTCACGGCGCTGGCCGTGCCACAGCGCTATGACGGACTGGAGGCGACGCCCGCCGACCTCGTCATCGCCTGCGAGGAACTCGGCCATCACGGCCTGCCGGGGCCGGTCGCCGAGTCGCTGGCCGCCGTGCCGCTGCTGCTCCCCCCGCTGCTGGAGCAGGGCATGGCCGATGAGCACCGGCGCGCCGGGTGGCTCCCGCGGCTGGCCGCCGGCGAGCTGATCGCGACGCTGGCGCTGCCGCCGCGGCTGCCGTACGCGGCGGACGCCGACGCCGCTGGCCTGCTGCTGCTCGTAGATGAGGGTGCCGTGCGGCTCGCCGCGGCGGGCGCCCGGCACCAGTCGGTGCACCCGGCCCGGTCGCTGTTCGAGGTCCGCGGCGGGCAGGTCCTGGCGCGCGGGCCGGCCGTGGCCGCCGCCGCCGCCCTGGCGCTGAGCTTCGGCACGCTGGCCAGCGCGGCGCAGTTGCTCGGCGCGGGTCGCGCGCTCCTGGAGGCCAGCGTGCGGCATGCCAGGGAGCGGGTCCAGTTCGGGCGGCCCATCGGGGCGTTCCAGGCCGTCAAGCATCGCCTCGCCGACGTGGCCATCGGGCTCGAGTTCGCCCGGCCGCTGCTCGATGCCGCGGCCGTCGCGCTCGCCGACCACGGGGTTCCCGACGACGGGGTTCCAGACCGGGGGGCGACCACCGCCAGGGATGTCTCGGCCGCGAAGGTCGCCTGCGCCGACGCGGCGTACCGGGCCGCCCGCGCCGCCCTGCAGGTGCACGGCGCGATCGGCTACACCGACGAGCATGACCTGAGCCTGTGGCTGACGACGGTCCGCGCGCTGGTCCCGGCGTGGGGCACGCAGGCCGAGCACCGCGCCGTAGTCATGGCGGCCCTCGGCGACCGCCGATGAGGCTCGCGGCCCGCGTCCTGGGCCTGCTGCCGTCGGGAACGCTGCTGGTGGGGGCCGGTCTCGCGGTGCTCGGGGCCGGCTCTTTCGCCCAGCTCGCCATCGCCGGCCATAGCCTGAGCACGGCCGGGATGGCGGCCATGTCCGTGCTCTGGTCGATCGTCTTCTGGGCGGGCCTTGGCCTGTTTCTCCCCGTCGAGCAGGAGCTCATCCGGCTCGTGGCGGCACGCCAGGCGACGGGCGAGGGCATTCGTCCCGTGGTGCGCGGGGCTGCCGCGGCGGCCGGCGGCATTCTCGCGGTGACGCTGGTGCCATTCGCCGTGGCGGCCCGGCCGCTGGCCGATGCCCTGTTCGGCGGCGACACCGGGATGGTCGCGACCCTGGCCGCGGCGCTGCTGTCACTGGCGGTCACCGCCGTGACCCGCGGCGTCCTCGCCGGCCTGGGCAGGTTCACGGCCTACGGCGGCCAGCTCGCCATCGACGGCGGACTGCGGATCGCGCTCGCCTGCGTCCTCGGCGTCACGGGCGTGCGCTCGCCCGCCGCGTTCGGCCTGACCCTGGCCGCTGCCCCGCTGCTGTCGGCGGCCTGCACGCTCGCCCCGCTGCTGCGCGGCCTGCGTCCCGGCCCCGCCGTCAGCTGGAAGGTGATGGGCCGCGGCCTGGCCCTGCTCATCGCGACCATGCTGCTCGCGCAGCTCGTCTTGAACGTGGCCGTGATCAACGTCCGGCTGCTGTCGCCGGGCGACCCGGCGGTGGCCGGCGCGCTGCTCGCCGCCATGGTCCTGGCGCGGGTGCCGCTGTTCGTCTTCACGTCGCTGCAGGTGTCCCTGCTGCCGGGCCTGGCCGGCGCCGTGGCGGCGGGCGACCGGGCGCGCTTCCGGCAGCTCGCGGCTCGCGGCTGCGCCATCGCAGCGGCTCTCGGCATCTGCGGCGCGGTGCCCGCGGTGATCCTGGGGCCGTGGCTGGTCCGGGTGCTGTTCGCGGCCCGCCCCGTACTCGGGCATGTGGACTTCGCCTGGCTCGCGGCCGGGACGCTGTGCTACCTGCTGGCGATGGTCCTGGGGCAGAGCGCGATGGCGCTGTCCCGGCACCACGACCAGCTGCTCGCGTGGCTGGCGGGCGCCGTCGTCCTCGTCGTTGTCACCCTCGGGCCCGGCGAGGTCAGGCGGCGGGTCGAGGTCGCCTTCGCGCTCAGCTCCCTGACGGTGGCCGCCGTCCTGGCCCTGGCGCTGTTCCTGCGCACGGCCAGGCCGGGCGGCGCGGCCGCGCCTGGCCCGGCCCAGGGCAGCCAGGCCGGGCAGCTGGCCCGCTGACGCCGAGCACCCTAGCCTCGGTCGGCGGTCCTCGTGCTGGCGGTCCGCGTGCTGGCCGGCCTCGTGCTGGCCGCCGGAGCCGGGAGCGTGCTGCTGGCCGCCGCGTCCGCGGTCGACTTCCTGAGCACATCGAGGACGGACAGCCCCTGGCCGACCAGCCCGGCGATCATCTCGTTGACGCCCTGGGCCCCGTTAAGGATGGTCAGGTTGGAGCCGGCGATGCTGCGCGCGGCCGCCTCGACCAGGGCGGGCAGCTCGTCGATGATGCGGTTGGCCGCGATGAGCTCCTGGTTGCCTTCGCGCAGCGAGGCGGCTCTCGCCTTGTTCGCGTCCGCCTCGCCCTCGGCGGTGGCCCGCTCGGCCTGAGCGGCGGCCTCGGCGCGAACCGTCACCGCCTTGGCCTCGGCGTCGGCCAGCGTCGTGTTGCGGTAGGCCTCCGCGTCGGCGGCGAACCTGGCCTGGTCCCGGTCGGCCTCGGCGATCGCGCGCTTGCGGTAGGCCTCCGCCTCCGCGGCGAACCTGGCCTGGTCCCGGTCAGCCTCCGCGATCGCGCGCTTGCGGTAGGCCTCCGCGTCGGCGGGGCGCCGGACCTCCGCCTCCAGGCGCTGGGCCGTCAGGTCGGCCTGCCGCTGCGCGAGGGCCGTCTGCTGCTCGATGACCTGCTGGGACGCCTGCGCCGAGGCCAGCGGGCCCGCCTGCGCGGCCAGGGCCCTGGCCTGCTCGGTCTCGGCCAGGTAGCCGGCCTTCTTGATCTCCGTGTCCCGCTCGTACTGGGCCTTCATCGCCGCCACCTCCAGCTCCCGCTGGGCGGCCTCCTGATCAGCCATGGCCCGGGCGATGCGGGCCTGGCTGGCGACCGCCGACGCGTGCGGGGCGGCGAGGTTATTGATGTAGCCGGTGCCGTCCTCTATCTCCTGGATCTCGAGCGCGTCCACGACGATGCCGAGCTTCTCCATCTCGGTGTGGCTGCCGTCCTTCACCTCCTGGGCCACGCGGTCTCGCTCCCGGATGATCTGCTCCACCGTGAGGCCGCCGATGATGGACCGGAGGTGCCCGGCGAACACCCGGCCGACGAGGACCTCCATGCGATCCTGCTCCGACAGGAAGCGGCGGGCCGCATTGGCGATCGAGGCCGGGTCATCGCCGATCTTGAACGCGGCGACCGCGCGGACGTTGAGCCGGATTCCCTGGTTTGTAATGCAGTCCTCGACGATCTCCGACTCCTGCAAGGCGAGGGACAGCATGCGGGCCTTCTGCTTGACGGGCAGCACGAAGCTGCCGTGCCCGGTAACGATCCGGAATTGCGTATCTTCCCGCCGCCGTTTCGAGCCGGAGATCAGCAGGGCCTCGTTGGGCGCGGGAACTTTCCAGAGCAGCATGGGGGAACTCCTGGGGACTGCTTCGCAGATTCACTTGTTTAATGGTTCTAACACGGCGTTACTAGCACAGAACGCGCCGATATGCAGTCGACCACCACGATGCGGCGGTGCCTAGAGATCGGCTCGTCAGACCAGGCCGCGAAGGCCTCCGTCCCGCCCCGCACGGGCAGCAGAACCTCGCCTGGCCCGTTCGCCGGAATGGACACGGTGACCCGGCCAACGGTGCCGAGAAGGCTGTCCCCTGAGCCAGCGGGCATGTCTGGACCGGCTTTCTGGAACCTGCGTCGCGTTCCGCGGCCAGCCTAACGGCCGCCGGACCCGCCCCGCCGGCCCGGCGTGACCTAGATCCAGTCGGCGTGCCGGGGCCAGGCGAGCAGGGTGTCGACGACCTCGGGCGGCCCGACGGCCGCGTGCGGGGCCGTCGCCGTGTAGCGGCCGCGGTAGAACAGCAGCGGCTGGCCGGCGCGGGCCGCGCCGAGCTCGGTCACCCGGCCGATCACCACGTAGTGGTCGCCTGCCTCGTGCACCGCCTCGACCACGCAGCCCGCCCAGGTCAGCGCGCCGTCCAGGACCGGCGCCCCGGACGGCGACGGCGACCAGGACACGCCGGCGAACTTGACGCCCCCGCTGGTGCCGAAGACGCTGGCCAGCTCGCGCTGCTCGGCGGCGAGGACGTTGGCGCAGAAATGCCCGGCCCGCGCGATCCGCGGCCAGGTGGCCGACGTCCGGCTGGGGCAGAACAGCACCAGCGGCGGGTCCAGCGACAGCGCGGCGAACGACTGGCAGGCAAAGCCGGCGGGCTCCCCGTTATCGACGGTCGTGATGACCGTGACGCCGGTGCAGAAGTGGCCGAGCACCCGGCGGAACCGGCCGGGTTCTGGCTCGAACACCGCCGGCGTGACGTCGGGCACCGCGGTCATCGCGTCAGTGCCCGCCAGCGGGACCGAAGCGGTGGCCCCACAGGCTGATCGCGGTGGTCTCCCGGCTGATCCAGGTCGCGTCGTCGACGAGCCTGCCGTCGGTGCCGTACTCGATATCGAACCCGCCGGGCGTCCGCACGTAGAACGACACCATCAGGTCGTTGGCGTGCCGCCCGAGGGTGGCGCTGACCGGCGCCCCGCGCCGCCCGCACCGTTCCAGCGCGCGGCCGACATCGTCCAGCGAGCCGACCTCGATCATGAGGTGCACGATCCCGGCCGGCGCCGGGAACGGGGCCAGGGCCAGCGAGTGGTGCCGCGGGTTACAGCCGAGGAAGCGCATCCACAGCGGCGGCCCGGCCGGCCGGCCGAGCAGTTCCGGCGCCAGCCGCATCGAGTCCCGCAGCCGGAAGCCCAGGACCTCGGTATAAAACCGCAGGGCGGACTCGTCGGCGGCGGCGACGGGAAGCACGACATGGCCGAGACCCTGGCGACCGGTAACGAAGCGGTTCCCGTACGGGCTCACCGCCGGATGGTGCTCGAGGGCGGCGCCGCAGAAGACCTCGACCGCGTTGCCCGCCGGGTCGTCGAAGCGCAGCAGCCGCGTCACCCGGCGCTCGGCGACCTCGGCGGCGGTGCCGGCCTTGACGGGGATGCCGGCCTCTTCCAGCGCCTGCTCCAGCTCCGCCAGGGCGCCCTCGCCCGCCACCTCCCAGCCGGCGGCGAGCAGCGTCTCCCGCTCCCCGGGCACGATCACCAGGCGGCCAGGGAAGTCGTCCATCCGCAGGTAGAGCGCATCGGCGTCGGGTCCGCGGCCCTCGACCATGCCGAGGACCCGGACGCCGAACTCGCGCCAGGCGCCGACGTCAGCGGACTCGAAGCGCAGGTAGCCCAGGGACCGGATCGGAGTCAAGCCGTGCCTCCTTCCAGGAAGCTGATCGCCAGCCGGTTGAATTCATCGAACTTCTCCAGCTGAGCCCAGTGCCCGCAGCGGCCGAACACGTGCAGCTGCGCCCGCCGGATCAGCTTGAGCGCGACGAGCGCGCCGTCGAGCGGGTTCACCCGGTCCTCGCGGCCCCAGATCAGCAGGACCTCCTGACGCAGCCGGTGCGCTTCCCGCCATAGCAGGCCCTCCTCGGCGCAGGCCGGGTCGAAGAAGGAGGCGCCCATCGCGGCCAGCGCCGCCATCGCGCCGGGGTCGCTGGCGGCGGCGAACCGCTCCTCCACCAGCTCGTCGGTCACCAGCCGCTGGTCGTGCACCAGCGTCCGCAGGAAGGCGGCGAGCTTCTCCCGGCTCGGGCCCGGCGGTGCCGCGAACTCCGTCAGCCGCCTGACGCCCTCGGTCGGGTCCGGGGCGAAGACGTTGAGGCTCAGGCCGCCGGGCCCCATCAGCACCAGGCGGCCGGCGCGCTGCGGGAACCGCAGCGCGAAGCGGACCGCCGTGCCGCCGCCGAGCGAGTTGCCGATCAGGTGTACCTTGCCGATCCCCAGCTCGGTGAGCAGCGCCGCCACCGCGTCGGCGGCGAAGGTGAAGTAATGACCGGCCACGGGCGGCCGGTCGGAACAGCCGAAGCCGGGCTGGTCGATCATCAGGGTGCGGAAGCGGCCGGCGAATACGGGCAGGTTAGGGCCGAAGTTGCTCCACGCCGAGGCGCCGGGGCCGCCCCCGTGCAGCAGGACGACCGGCGTGCCGCCGGCCGTCCCGGCCTCGTGGTAGTGCAGCCGCATCCCGGCGGCCTGCGCGAAGCGGCTCGTCGCGGCGAATTCGGCCGGCGCCGTGGTCATCGGCCCGCTCCCAGCGTCACAGCATCGCGTCCGGCGGCACGTCGAGGCCGAACTCGCCGCGGCCGAACATCGACAGGGCCCGCTCCGGGTCGTTGATGGCGTGCACCCGGCCGGCGTGCGCGTCGCGCCAGAACCGCTGGATAGGAGTACCCGTCTTCAGGGCCCGGCCGCCGGAGTTCTCGAACAGCAGGTCCACCGCGCCGATCGCCTGGCCGGTGCCGCGCACCTGGTCGCGCCGGACCCGCAGGCGCAGCGGGATCGGGATCTTCTCTCCCGCGCGGGCATGCCCCGTCAGCTCCGCCATATTGTGCTCCAGCGCCAGCCAGGCCGAGTCCAGCTCGGCCGCGGCCTGCGCCACCCGAACCTGGGCGAACGGATCCTGCGCCGCCTTCTGGCCGGTGTAGGCGGCCCGCACTCGCTCGCGCTGGTAGGTCACGTGCGCGTCGTAGGCGCCCACCGCCATCCCGATGATCGACGTCGTGATCGCGCAGGAGAACACCGAGCCGTAGGGCAGCCGGTACAGCGGCGCCGGGTTGGCCTCCTGGCCCGGGCAGGCGCAGCGGGTGATGTCAGTGAAGCTGAGCGACCGGTGCTCCGGCACGAAGGCGCCGGCGACGACGATGTCGTTACTGCCGGTACCGCGCAGCCCGACGGTGTCCCACACGTCATCGATCACGTAGTCGCTGGCGGGCAGCAGGAAGGTGCGGAAGTCCGCGGGGTTGCCGTCGGCGTCCAGGACGATCCCGCCCAGCAGCACCCACGTGGCGTGGCCGCAGCCAGACGAGAAGCTCCAGCGCCCGCTGAGCTGGTGGCCGCCGGCGACGGCGTCGGCCCGGCCGGTCGGCGCGTACGAGGACGACATGCGGGTGCCGGAGTCGGCGCCCCAGACCTCCTCCTGCGCCCGTAGCGGGAACAAGGCCAGCTGCCACGGATGCACGCCGATGACGGACGAGACCCACCCCGTCGACCCGCAAGCGCTGGCGATCAGCTTGACGGCGGTCAGGAACGTGATCGGATCCGCCTCGTGGCCGCCGAACCGGGCCGGCTGGAGCAACCGGAAGAACCCGGTCTGTTCCAGGGCCTTGACCGACTCGGCCGGCACCTCGCGTGCGTCCTCGGTCTCCTGCGCTCGGTCCCGGAGCACCGGCAGGAGATCGCGTACCCCGGCGATCACCGCCTGCCCGACGTTCTCGCTCAACGGCCATTCCTCCAATCGCGCTGTCCTCCGATCGCGCCACGGGGTCACGCTGGCGCCTACCACCAGACTAGAACATGTTCTAGTCTGGTGGTAAGGCCCCCGCAGGTCGGGGATTGGCGGGCCTAGCGAAACGGTCCGTAACCTGTTCCAGGAACGTGAGTGAGCATGGAGGGGTCCCATGACTGACACCGGCGGCGTCCGGACCATCGACCGCGGCGCGCCGCCGGCCAGGTTCGCGCGCGGCTGGCACTGCCTGGGGCTCGCCGGCCGCTTCCGGGACGGCGCTCCGCACGCCGTGCTGGCGTTCGGCACCAAGCTCGTGGCCTTCGCCGACTCGGGCGGCCAGCTGCACGTCCTGGACGCGTACTGCCGGCACATGGGCGGCGACCTGAGCCGCGGCACGGTCAAGGGCGACGCCATTGCCTGCCCCTTTCACGACTGGCGCTGGGGCGGGGACGGCCGGTGCGCCGCGATTCCCTACGCCCGGCGCGTTCCGCCCGCGGCGCGGACGCGATCGTGGATCACCCTGGAACAGAACGGGCAGCTCTTCGTCTGGAACGACCCGCAGGGGAACCCGCCGCCTGAGCACGTGGCCATTCCCCGTATCGAGGGCGCGTTCTCCGCCGAGTGGAGCCAGTGGACCTGGGATTCGATCCTGGTGACCGGGGCGAACTGCCGCGAGGTGGTCGACAACGTCGTGGACATGGCACATTTCTTCTACATTCACTTCGCCTTCCCGACGTACTTCAAGAACGTGCTCGAAGGGCACATCGCCACGCAGTACCTGCGGACCAGGGCGCGGCTCGATATCGAGGCAGGCTCGAACTACGCGTCAGGGACGGAGACCACGCTGCGCTCCGAGGCCTCGTACTTCGGCCCCTCCTACATGATTAACCAGCTGTGGCACGACTATCACGGCACCACGATGGAGAGCGTTCTCATCAACTGCCACTACCCGGTCACGCCGGACTCCTTCTTGCTCCAGTGGGGCGTGATCGTGAAGCGACCGCCGGGACTCTCCGACGCGCGCGCCGACCGGGTGGCCGTTAAGTTCGCCGATTTTGTCGGCCTGGGCTTCCAGCAGGACGTGGAGATCTGGACGCACAAGAGCCGCGTGGACAACCCGCTGCTGTGCGCGGAGGACGGCCCGGTCTACCAGCTGCGTCGCTGGTACGAGCAGTTCTATCTGGACGTCGAGGACGTCGCGCCCGGCATGGTGGCGCGCTATGAGTTCGAGATCGACACGACGCGCCCGGTGCAGGAATGGGAGGCAGAGGTGGCGGAGAACCTCGCCGCGCGGCAGGCCGAGGCCAGCTGACCATGTCCGACGGCCCGCACCTGGCCAGCCGGCCGGACGAGCGGGCCGACG
>Ga0209839_10000167_pt1 | contig 32159 bp, 30 predicted proteins | sample OrgsoiDNA2013050_FD_185800 | JGI IMG/M metagenome (GOLD analysis project Ga0209839, IMG submission 185800) | Permafrost soil microbial communities from the Arctic, to analyse light accelerated degradation of dissolved organic matter (DOM) -... | ecosystem: Environmental > Terrestrial > Soil >... | reverse complement strand
GATCTGATGTACCAGGGCGGCATGAGCTACATGCGCTACTCCATTAGCGACACCGCCGAGTACGGCGACTACGTTTCTGGTCCGCGTGTGATCGATCAGCATGTGCGCGACGAGATGCGCCAGATCCTGCAAGATATTCAGAACGGCACCTTTGCGACACGCTGGATCGCGGAGAATCAGGCGGGACGCCCGTCCTTCCTGGCGATGCGGCGCGCTGGCGCTCGTCACCAGATCGAGCAGGTCGGTCAGGAACTGCGCGCTATGATGCCGTGGTTGAACCCGGCGCAGAAGAAGCCCGAACAGAGTGCCAATACAGCCAACACAGCCAACACAGCCAACACAGCGGAGGCTGCGAAGTAACCTATCTGGGCGATCAGGGTGGTCGCCCAACGTTCCCTGCCACTGGTCACTAAGGAGGAGCAAAATCATGGGAGATTCTGCGGTAGTAAAAATTTTTGATACGACGTTGTGTGATGGTGAACAGTCGCCCGGTGCTACAATGACTCTTGATGAGAAGCAGCAGGTTGCGGATCAGCTTATGCGCCTCAATGTGGATATCATTGAGGCTGGCTTCCCCGCTACCTCGCCCGGCGAGCTTGCGTCAGTGAAAGAGATTGCCCAGCGGCTCCGCGGCGTTGCGGTCGCTGGACTGGCTCGTGCCAATACAACCGATATCGACGCCGCCTGGGAGGCCGTTCGCGAGGCCGAGCAGCCAGTCATCCATGTGTTTTTTGCAACTTCTGAGATCCATCTTCAGCACAAGTTGATGATGAGCCGCGAAGAGGCTCTGCAACAGATTCGGGCGATGGTCGCCTACGCGCGCAATCTCTGCCCGGCTGTTGAGTTCTCGGCTGAGGATGCGACGCGCAGCGATTGGGACTACCTCTGTCGCGTCTTTGCCACAGCGATCAAGTCGGGTGCGACGACGATCAATGTGCCCGATACCGTCGGCTATACGCTGCCGCAGGAGTACGAGGCTCTCTTCCGCTATCTGCGCGAGCGCGTTCCCGGCATTGAGGATGTGACGATGAGCGCCCACTGCCACGATGATCTGGGCATGGCGACGGCGAATACGTTGGCCGCGATCAAAGCTGGTGCGCGCCAGGTGGAGGTGACTATCAATGGCCTGGGCGAGCGCGCGGGCAATACCGCCATCGAAGAGGTGGTGATGGCCCTGCACACACGTCCCGATTCCTTCGGCAACGTCGCTACGCGCATCCATACGCAGGAACTCCTGGCGACCAGCAGGCTCGTGAGCCGTCTGACTAATATTCCTGTGCAGCCGAACAAGGCCGTGGTCGGTGCGAACGCCTTTGCCCATGAGGCTGGCATTCACCAGGATGGCATGTTGAAGAACCGCCTGACCTACGAGATTATGACGCCGCAATCGGTCGGTTGGCCGGATACCCACCTGGTCCTGGGCAAGCACTCTGGTCGACATGGCCTGGATGCTCGTCTACGCGAACTAGGTCACGAACTCAGTGCCGAGGAGCTCAACCACGCCTACCAACGTTTTGTCGCGATGGCCGATCAGAAAAAATACGTGAGCGATTCGGACCTGGCCTACATCGTTGAATGCGGTATGGAAACTCCCGCCGCCATCTAAAGATATTGTATTATAGTAGAGGTAGGGCTTAGCAGCCGGAGGGCGCGCCAGAGCGTGGCATGTCCTCGCGGCGCTTTCTAGTACATTCGTAGATTTTCATGAGTATGTTTTCCTCACTGGGGCGGCTTTATCCTTTCTCGGCCCGCTTGAGGGTACTGAAATTACTATGAAGGAGCAGATACTTGACTCAGATCGATACCTCGACGAACGGCGCACAGCCAGAGAGCACCCCGGATAAGGGCGTCCCTATGCTCAAAGATGAGGGGTATGCTTATTTCGAAGGCCATATCATCCCGATGGGCGAAGCGAAGGTCAGCATCGCTACGCACGCGCTGCACTATGGAACCGCCTGCTTTGAGGGCATCCGTGGCTATTGGAATGAGGATCAGCAGCAGCTCTACCTGCTGAAGCTGCGCGAGCACTACGAGCGCATGGCCGATTCCTGGAAAGTTCTGCGTATGAACCCCAAAGAATCGGTCGATGATCTCTGCAACATCACCGTCGAACTGCTGCGTAAGCATGGCTTTCGGCAGGATGTCTACGTGCGCCCTATTACCTACAAATCCTCGTGTACCATCCGTCTGATGCTAACGGAGCTCGATGACAGCACCGCGATCTACACCTTCCCGATGGGCAATTATGTGAACATCACGAACGGCCTGAACGTTTGCACGTCGTCGTGGCGGCGCGCGAACAGCAATGCAATGCCCGTGCGCGCAAAGGTCACAGGTGCTTACGTCAACAGCTCCCTTGCCGTGGATGATGCCAAGGCGGCGGGCTATGACGAGGCGATTATGCTTACCCACGACGGTTATGTCTCGGAGGCCAGCTCGTGTAATCTCTTTATCTTGCGCAACGGCAGGCTGGTGACGCCCGCGCTCTCGGAAGACATTCTGGAAGGGATCACGCGCAATAGCCTGATGGAGCTGATTCGTAACGAATTCAGCGCTCCAATTGAGGAGCGCCGTATTGATCGCACGGAACTCTATTCGGCCCACGAGGTCTTTTTGTGTGGTACAGGCGTGCAGGTCTCTCCGGTCGCCAGCATCGATCGCCGCCTGGTAGGCGATGGGCAGCCGGGTGCCTTTACGATGCAGTTGCAGGAGCGCTATCTTGCCGCGTGCCGTGGCGAGGCGGAGAAGTATCGCGCCTGGGTGACGCCTGTTTATTAAGAGGTAGAAGGCCGATTATCTCTTTTATGAGATCCCTTCATCCAGAAAGAAGAGGAGTGTTCTTCTTCTATGAAAAGCATAGTATCTCCGTCCGTAATATTTGCGTATGACGAGAAATATGCTACAATAGTCGTAGTTAGTGTGAAAGGAAGTATGATGCACCATTCATCAGAAAGGCAGGTAGCCGCAGATGGCACTGGTATTACCTGCTTCAGTAACCGTCTTAACGCCCGCAACGTCGGCTAATTTGGGGCCGGGCTTCGATAGCCTGGGGTTGGCGCTGCAATTATACAATCGCTTCGAGGTGGTGGAAAGCGGGGATGATCCCTTGCACCCGTCTATTACGGTCAAGGGAGAACTGGGTAAGGATCTCTCCACCGGGCCGGACAATCTGTTTTTCCGGTCCTTTGCTCTGCTCTTTGAACGCCTGCAAATCCCGTTGCCTGCTGTGCGTATCTATATGTCGATCAACGTTCCGCCCGGCTGCGGCCTGGGGAGCAGCGCGACGGCTGTCGTAGGAGGACTGGTCGCCGCTAATGATCTGCTGCGTCAGCGGCGGCTCTCTGTGCCTAAGGAGGAGCTGCTGGGACTCGCCGTGGAGATCGAGGCGGGCAACCATCCCGATAATGTCGCCCCCGCGCTTCTCGGTGGCCTGGTCGCTACAACGCACCTCGACGGAAAAATCCACGCCATTAAAACGCCTTTCCCGGACGTTATCAAGGCTGTCGTCTTTACTCCTTCGTTTCCTATGGACACGGTGGCCGGGCGCAAGCTCTTGCCCGCCAGCTATCCCAAGGCGGATGTGACGTTCAACACCGGGCGCGTGGCCCTGCTGCTGACGGCTCTGCAGATGGGACGCTACGAGGTGATCGGCGAGGCGATGCAGGACCGTCTGCACCAGCCCTACCGCCAGGTGCTTTTCCCCGCGATGCCCGATATCATTCAGGCCGCTATTGACGCCGGAGCGTATGGTGCTAGCCTTTCTGGTGGAGGTTCATCCCTCATTGCCTTAGCTGGTTCCCATTTCAATGACGTGCTAGAGGCAATGAAAGAAACCGCTCGCGCCGCCGGTGTAAAGGGTACCGGCAGAATATTGCGGGCGGATCAGAATGGTGCGCGCGTGTTGAAGACATCGCGTGGCCGTATACGAAAGGAAGTTAGCGCGCGCTATGGCGATCAATTCTACTGGTCTCCAGCCCGGTCAGGGGGCGGGCGAGGAGAATAATCACTCTCATCTTGCTCCTGTTGTGGTTGCTGCCCTGTCTGCTGTCTCGCTACGTTGCGTCGAATGCTCGGTCCTGTATCCGGCTCTGGAGGCCGGGCAGCCGCGTTACCGCTGCGCTTGCGGGGGCGTGCTCGATGTTGAGATGAGTCCGCGTCTCCCCGATGCCTATGTCGATGATACATTACCGGCTGGTGCCGGGTGGCGGCAGCTCTTCGACGAGCGCGCCGCGACGCCTCCCATCTGGTCTATCACGACGGATAGGATGTTGCTCGACTATAGCGGCGTGTGGCGTTATCGGGAGCTGATTCTCCCCGCGCCCGATACGTATGTCGTCAGCCGACCAGAGGGCAATACCAGCCTCTATCCCGTCGGCATCGAGAACTGTAGCGCCAGTCGTAGCGGACACCGCCAGATCGGACTCTATGCCGGTCTCGAACGCCTCTTTTTGAAGCACGAGGGCGAGAATCCCACCGGTAGCTTCAAGGATCGCGGCATGACGGTGGGTGTCACTATGGCGCGCATGCTGGGTTCAACGGCGGTGGCCTGCGCCTCGACCGGGAACACATCGGCGGCCCTGGCCTCCTATGCCGCCCAGGTTGGCATGCGCGCCATCGTCTTCCTGCCTGCGGGCAACGTCGCGGGCGGCAAGCTGGCGCAGTCCCTGGCATACGGGGCTGAGACGATTCAGATTGCCGGCGATTTCGATGACGCTATGCGCCTGGTCGAACAGGTCTGCGACGAGCTGGGCATCTACCTGCTCAATTCGCTCAATCCCTTCCGCGTTGAGGGCCAGAAGGCGATTGGCTTTGAACTCTTGCAGCAGCTCGACTGGCAGGCACCCGACTGGCTTGTGCTTCCGGCTGGCAACCTGGGCAATACATCGGCCATCGGCAAAGCGTTTCGTCAGGCATACGAGCTCTCTCTGATCAGCCATATGCCGCGCTTCGCCTCCATTCAGGCCGAGGGGGCCAATCCCTTCTATCGCAGCTTCAAGCAGGGCTTCGCGACGCGCGAGTCTATGCAGGCCGAGACGGTGGCGACCGCTATCAAGATCGGCAATCCCGTCAGCTTTTCGCGCGCCCGTCGTGTCATCGAGGAGTCCGATGGTATTGTGGAGTCGGTCAGCGACGCCGAGATTCTTGCCGCCAAGACCGTGATTGATCGCGCTGGCATCGGCTGCGAGCCTGCCTCCGCCGCCACGCTTGCCGGTATACGCAAGCTGGTCGCGCAAGGCGTGATTCACCGCGACGAACACGTCGTCGGCGTGCTCACTGGCACCTTGCTCAAGGATAGCAAAACTGGCATCCCTCAAGAGGCGAGCGGTGTTGTTATTAAGCCGACGCTCGATGCTGTGAGGCGTGTTTTAAGTTGAAGCAGAATACCCCTCTGATCGCATTACCAGAGGGGTATTTCCTCCGAAAATACAAACTGCATCTTTACCTTACCCTCTTCCTTGTGCAGACACATCACAATATTGTGTAAAACCTGTACATACCCTCTAGCGTAAATAACAGTAGACTGCTAAAATATGTGTATCACATACGCGGTAACAAGGTGCAAAGAAGGACTGTTGTGTTTAACATTAGACGAAAGAGAAATCTTATTCCCCCGTGGAATATGCCTTCGGACCCGGTCAAGGCTTTATTCTGGTTCATGCGCTGGCTGCTGAAGGTGCTGGCGAGCTTTTTCTGGCTCCCGATTATCGCTATGGTGATCATCGAGACGGTTCTCAATTGGAATAGCGCGGGCGGCGCGTCTTCAGGGATCGTCGCGGGTGTGGTGACGCTCCTGGTCGGTCTCGTGGCCTGGCTGATTCTCTACGTGGTCACGCTTTTCCTGAACGTTGGCACAGCGGTATCTCAGGTCATTTCGGATGTGAACCGCGTGCAGAGGGGCTTCTCCCCTCGCCGCCCATCGTATCCCCTCGATAACGAGGCCGCGAACGAGGATAATGTGATCGAAGGCACGATCACCGATCTGGAGGAGGAGCGCCGCAAACGTAGGCAAGAATAACTATTACCTCTTTTTTGCGCGCTACCTCCCTAATGCTTAGAATTAAGTCGTTGGAATGAAGGCTTTGAAGATCACTACGTCATCTGATAGCGCTTGCAAGCGATAGTTTTTCTCAGCAGGAATAAGCATGCTTCCCCCCTTTTGTACCACCATCTCTTTGTCAATGGCAGTAAGCAGAGTTTCGCCGCTATACATGAGCATAATCTCGGTTGAAGAGGTCATGTTTTCATAACGCTCCCCTTTTTGCAGCTCTATCTTACTGAGGCCGAAGTCGCGACTGGGGGACCTGTAAAAAAACTCGTGCGCAAAGCTTTCCGCTTTTCCTTCAACAATCGTTGGCGTAATGCCTTGAAATGTAACCAGCTTGAGCAGTTGTGGCACATCAACGTGTTTAGGCGTTAAGCCGCCGCGTATGACATTATCGGAATTCGCCATAATCTCGATGGCCTGGCCTTCAAGGGCAGCATGTGGAATGCCCGCGTCTTGAAAAATGGCGCTACCTGGCTCCATCTTGATGAGGTTGAAGAGATAGATTGAGAAGATACCTCTATCATAGGCATCTTCGCTTCTGTCCTTGATTGCTTTTGCCGCCCAATAATCGGGAGAAGTTTTTTCTAACGTGCCAGCTTCATACTGTCGAAGCATGCGCTGTGCTAAAGGATCTAATAGCGAAACCACTCTGTCGAGAGGCATCTCCATAATATGTTTGTAGAGCCCTTGATAGCCACCATGTGCAAATAGAGGAAGGAGTGTATGAAATTCAGGGACTTCGTTGAGGACCTTGAGTATCTGGTCTTCAGGACGAAACGCGTGGAGTAGCCAGAAATCGCTCAATGCAAGCTGAAGTTCGGGCTTATGGTTATCGTCTTTGTAGTTTCTTTCAGGAGCAGTCAAGGGGATACCCAGCATATTTTCCTGCGCGAAGCCTATCTCTGCCTCAGCTTTATTTGGGTGTACCTGCACCGAAAGCATCTCCCGTACATCCAGCAGCTTAAAAAGATAGGGCAGCCGACCATACTGCTGAGCGACGCGCCGCCCCAAAAGCTTATCGGGCTGCTCTTTAATGAGTGTATCCAGTGCTGTAGTGGTTCCATCGTCCTGCAAAATCTCGGAGGGCATCTTCTCATGCGCTCCCATCCAGTATTCTGCATACGTAGTATCCGGCTCGGGCTGAAAGCCGAGCAATGCAGGAATAAAGCTATGTCCACCCCAGGGGTAGTGTTGTATCTTTCCAAAAAGCCGAAATACGCTATTTTCTACGATTATCGACATGTAAAACGCACCTCTTATAAAAAACTATGCGAGCGCCGGAGGCGCGAGGAGCCACGGAATAGGAGGCTCAGCTCGCCAGCAGAACGCCTTCGAGCTGGCGCTTCAGCTTGTCACGCATCATGATACCCTTGATGCGATGGAGTTCCTGACCGCCTTTGAAGAAAATGAGCGTAGGCACCCCCTCGATGTGATACTGATCGGTAAGTTCCTGCTGCCCCTCGACATTGATTCTGGCGAAGGTCACGCGTCCCTGGAAATCCTTGCTGATCGCGGCAATTTCTGGTTCCTGGATCTGACACGCGTTGCTCTGCGGCGCTGAAAATAAGACAACCACGGTCTGGGCCGCGCCCGTAACCTTTTCAGCAAAATCGTTGCCTGTTACATCAATAAAATTATCTGCCATGCTATCCTCTTGCGTTCTTTATTAAGGTATTGTTCTAGTGCTCACGGTATCACTCAGTTATGCCCGATGTCAAGAAACGCGCAAGCTTACGGTTCGCTTTTTAGTGCTAAGAGCTCCTCGGCGTCTTCGATGATATAACGATACCCCTGCTCGGTCAGGAAGAGCTGTCGGTTGGCCGAAAACTCTTGATCGCGCGTATCGCGGGTGACGACGGAGTAAAAGTACGCGAGTCCGCCATCACTCTTAGGGCGTAGGATACGCCCGAGCCGCTGTGCCTCCTCCTGCCGCGAGCCAAAGGTGCCCGATACCTGGATGGCGACGTTCGCGTCGGGGAGGTCGATAGCGAAGTTGGCAACCTTGCTGACGACGAGGCGCTTGATCTCGCCGCGCCTGAATTGATTGTAAAGCTTCTCCCGTTGGCCGGTTGGCGTGCGACCCGTCAGGAGTGGAGCGTTCAGCTCTTCGGCGAGGAGCTTCAGTTGATCGATATATTGCCCGATGATGAGGATCTGATCGTCCTTGTGCCGCTCGACAAGGTGACGCGTAACGGTGAGCTTGGCCGGTGCCTCAGCCGCGATGCGATATTTCTCGCGCACCTCGGCCATCGCGTACGCCATCTGCTCATCTTCGCTCAGGCCGACGCGGATCTCGTGGCATTCCGCCGTGGCGATCCAGCCCTGCTGCTCCAATTCGCGCCAGGGAACGTCGTATTTCTTTGGCCCGATCAGGCTGAAGACATCCGCCTCTCGCCCGTCCTCGCGCACCAGCGTCGCCGTCAGCCCCAGCCTGCGGCGCGCCTGAATTTCGGCGGTGACGCGGAAGACGGGGGCTGGCAGTAGATGTACTTCGTCGTAGATGATGAGTCCCCAATCGTAACTGGTGAAGAGCGAGAAATGTGGGAAGTATTCTTGCCCGTTCTCTTCTCCATTCTCTCCTCCACTACGCCGGTAGGTGAGGATCTGATAGGTGCTCACAGTGATGGGCGCGATATCTTTGCGCTCGCCTGTGTATTCGCCGACCATCTCGGGGGGAATGTTCGTCTTGTCGATAATCTCGTTGATCCACTGGCGCACCGCGACCGTGTTGGGAGTGAGGATCAGCGTGGCCCTTTGCACAGACGCCATCGTGACAAGCCCGACGATCGTCTTACCGGCACCGCAGGGGAGCACGACGACGCCGCTACCTCCGCTTGGCGCTCCGCCAGCATAAAACGCAGCCGAGGCCGCGTCCTGGTAGGCACGCGGCTCGAAAGCCTTGCCCTGTAGCGTCTCTGGGCGTAGCTGCAGTGGCAGCGATGAGCCGTCGGTATAGCCCGCCAGGTCTTCGGCGGGAAATCCGATATGAATGAGCGCCTGCTTAATATGCCCACGGCGCGAGGAGTCTACCTGGATGGTGTTGCGGTCGAGTTGGCTGATGAGGTAGGGCTGTGTGCGCTTGTGATGCATCACCTCGGCGATGAGCGCCGAGTCCTCTGATTTGAGCAGCAGCGCGTCGCCGTCGCGCACCAGTTTGATGCGGCCATAGCGATTGATGTACTCGCGAATATCCGTGCCGATGTTGGAAGGAATCGCGTACTTGCTGTAGCGCGTCAGCAGATCTAGAATTTGCTGCGCGTTCATGCCGCCCGCCGCCGCATTCCAGAGCGAGAGTGGAGAGAGACGATAGGTGTGAATATGTTCTGGCGACTTCTCCAGTTCCGCAAACTGGGCGAGTGCATCGCGCGCCTCTGCATGCTGTGGATGATCTACTTCGAGCAAAATAGTACGGTCACTTTGCACGATCATCGGGTTATCAGGGTTCATTGTTCTTTAAACTCCAGGCATATCCGCCCACGCCTTCACATATTTCATAATGGCGGTGATCGCGGCCTCTTCATAGCCTCGCATGAGATGGCGCGCTCCAATAATCACTTTGATGCCTTTGGGCCCCTCTTGCTGCTCAACAAATGGTTCGAGCTTGTATAATGGGCAGATCTCGTCGAATTCGCCGGTGACAAACAATTTCGGACGCTCAAATGATCGTGGAAAGCCGCTGCTCGTGCGAAAAAGAGGCAGGCTGATGGCAACAATCGTACGAATACGCGTATCGAAAGGGGCGTAGAGGAGCGCGGTATACGCTCCAAAGCCATGGCCGATCACACAAGCCTTCGCGGGATTGGCGCGTGGGTGCGTCAGCACTTTATCCAGAGCGCCTGCCAGATCAAGCGGCTCCATGCGCCCATCCGTCTGCTGCCCCTGACTCTTGCCGACACCACGAAAGTTGAACCGCAAGGCGATCATGCCTGCGGCTGCCAGACTCTTTGCCAGCCCCACGATGAGCGCGTCGTTCATGTCGCTGCTGGCTGGCTGTGGATGACAAAGGACGATGACGGGTGCAGCTTCGACCTGCGCGGACTCGTGCAGCACTCCCTCCAGCAGAAATGCTGGCTGTCCTTTGCAAGGAAACGTAATCGGTCGTTCGCTTTGCGCTGATGAGGTCATTTCTTTGCTTATGCCCTTCCACTCCCCTTTAGATTGCAACACAGTTCCTATCTTATCTCAGGAAATGCTATGCGTCAACTTTCTTGTGTGAAAAGGCTGTGAAGTCCCCAGGGACGTATGACCCAAAAGTCATATTCTGTGAGTTAGAGAATAATTTTGACGAAATACATAGAATTTGCCTTACAAAACCTTTGCATGTGCCTCTGTGGATGTTATACTGAATATAACATTTGTAATCTGCTTTGTTTTACGCGATATCTGGTGTCAACAAGGACGATCCTTTCCTGCATCCTTTGTACTGTAACGCCTCCCAGGGGAATGACAGTCATGAACATGCAGGGAGAAAAAGGAAAAGAGGAGGGCGATGCCAAACTGTTATTTTTTCGCCTGCCTCTTTCTTAGATCATCCTGATCGAAGTGCGGTCCTTCGCGGGGAGAGGGACATCACTGATCACCCGTATGATGCCTGCAGCGTATTTTGATCGTTGTTGCTCAAATACCTGGATGCCTTACTTTCTGGTACGCAATCAACGTATCTAATCTATTACGTTTCCACGTTTTCCGTTTGTTACGACGATTTACGACTTGCGTAATACATTTGTACGTTGTACTGTTGTATCTGTACGAAAATGGAGGGGTCCCCCTTCACTAGACTCCCCGCTTGAAGAGCAAAGGGAGTATTTGTAAGGTATGATGGTAGAATAGTCTAGTGTAGAGGCAGGAACACACATGTCCAGCATTTTAGTCGTCGAGGTTGAGGGAGCTATCTCCAGGGTACTCAATGATGAATTGGGAAGTGAAGAATATCAGACTGTTAAGGTTCTCAATGGCGATGATGCTGTGCAGTTTGCGTTACGCGAAATACCGCGTTTAATCATTTTCGATCTGACATTACCATATCTGAATGGTCACGAACTGATACGGCAGGTGCGCGAGCATCCGAAATGTATGCATATTCCTATTATAGCCCTCGGCTCCCATAGCCTTGTGGCCTATAAAGTGCGCGTGCTGGAAGCCGGTGCCGACAATTACCTGGTCAATTCCAGCCCTGGCGCGCGGCTCTCCGCTGAGACATCTGCCGAACTGCTCGCCTGCGTGCGCTCCTTGCTACGCCGCTCTCAGCAATGCTCGCTTTCGCCTTTGACGCTCTTGCCCGGCGGTCTGCAGCTCGAACGAGCCATCGATTACAAATTGAGCAGCGTCAATCCATGGAGCATTCTGTACCTTGATCTCGACAATTTCAAGGCATTCAATGATGTCTATGGTTTCCTCGCTGGCAACAATATGATTCTCCTGGTCGGCCAAATTTGCCAGCGTGTTGTCTACGAGGATGGCAATGCTGATGATTTCGTGGGCCATGTCGGCGGTGATGACTTTGTAATTGTGACGACGCCCGAACGCTCGCATACGCTCAGTCGCAACATTATCGCGCATTATAAACGCGAGAGTGCGCTGCTGTATCGTTCGGATGATCTGGAGCATGGAACGATCAGCGGCGTCGATCGTAAAGGGCGACCATATAAATTTCCGCTCGTCTCTTTGTCCATCGGAGTGGTCAGTAGCTATAGCCGCCGCCTCTATAGTATGGATGAGATAGGTACGCTGGTGGCGGATGCGAAGCGACAGGCGAAACAGACACCGGGCAATGTATTTTACCTTTCGTCGCAATCGAGCTCTCCCAGTCAGCGCTACTCGCGCCTCTCGTATTCCCCACCTTCATTGCCACGCGGCAAACAGTTTGATCAGACTATCTTCCACTTTGTGAAAGAGGATGCGCTTGCTGAGTTCAAGTAGCGCTCTCTTTCATGGGTGTGTTATGATACTTTTAAACAGTGGAGTATTGAAAGTGGGTGGTCAGTACGAGTCAGGAATATAGCGGGATACAACAAGAGGGCGATACCCTGGCTGCGCAAGAACGCGAGGCCACGCGCCAGGCGCTACGCGAGAATGCCAAACACGTCCTGAGTGAAAGCAGGTTGGCGGAGATGTTGCAGGGCATCAATAAAAACCTGCTCAAAGGGCGAGGCCGCTTTGAAGAGTATGATTCTATGGTCCTTTTCAAGTGGGGAACGGGGTATACTCTGCGTCATATCTGGGTCGAGGTTGTGGGGAGTACACTGCGTTTCCGCCTGGCGCAGCATCTCAAGTGTGCACGTCCGGCCCCTCTCTGCGACGGTGAATATCATACGTTCACCAGCGCGATGTGGGCTGATTACAACTTTCTCCAGGCTGAGCTCAAGAAGTACTACGACAAGCCAGTCTCTGAAACATCTTCGGATTAGCCATCACTGCTTCCCTCTTCTCACATCGGCTCCAGAGAGAGCACCCGTACCGATCCTGTACTAGTCACGAAGCGGTTGATCGCCTGGTAGTTGGGGTCGGCGTAGAACTCTTCGCGCTCGTTTTCGCTGCCCCAGCTAAAGAGGTTGAGCAGGACTGAACCCTGGTGGTAAGGAACGCTCTGTGCCGTAGCTGGCTTGCCACTGGCTGAGGCCCGGCTGGCGGCGAAGGTCTCCTCTTGCATGCCGCGTGCTAAGAAGGCGAACGCGAGGGTTGACTGGACCGCTTGCTGGCGCAACTTCTCGATCCAGCCCAGTTCCGCGTATTCCGCCTGTTCCTTGCGAATATGCGCCAGGTGTGCCGCGGCCAGGACGGGACTGGCTGCCGGGCGACTGTAGCCCCAGAGGTAGCGCATGAGCCATTGTTCGGGTGCGGCGGTCAGCAGCTCGGTCGCCATTGTGGTGAGCAGCTGCTTCGGCCCGTACTTCTCCTGCGCGCTCTGCCAACTTTCGTCGTCGTCCCATGTTGTGAGCATGAGGTAGTAGGCATCTTTTCCCCGGCTGCGATAGAAGCGCGAGGAGATGAGTCCTGGCGCGATGCGCACTGTATCGGCGATCAGGCGGATGCGCGCCAGAATGTCGGCATCCCTGCCCGTTGTGGTATAGGCTAACGTTGCTACAAGTAATTCCATACGCTTGTTTCCTCCTCCTGTACGACGTGCGCATAGCATAGCACAGGTATTTCTTCCTCGCAATAGCCCTACCATACGTCCATACGCGGGCTTGTGAACCACGCCCCCATTTGGATATACTGCTTATATAACACGTCGGCGTGTTTGAGCCAAGTTATGTATGTGCTCGTATGCAATAGAATCCCCACCGTGAGGTGCTCCATGCTTGAACCAGAAACGACGCGTAATGTTGTAGAGTGGCGGCAGGCCCGCCTCGAGGATGCCGCTATCTGGGTCTCGGTGACACGACGTAGTGCCGACCAGCTTCATTTCGAACCCGAGGATGCGCAGATTGCGCGCTACAAAGAGGAGAGCCCCGAGATGCAGGCGCAACGCTACCTGCTCTGGCGCGATGACGCTCCCATTGGCCGCCTGCGCTTCTTTTCACAGGGCACTACTGCCCAACTGGATGGCCTGGTGCTGCTCCCCGAGGCGGGTGGGAGCGTTGCGGCGCAGGTGGTAGGGGAAGCGCTTGTACGGGCGGCTGCCCTCGAAGCGCGTCACCTGAAGGCGACCTATCCCGCCGCCTATATAGCTTCGTTCGCCTCCGCCGGTTTTCAGGAGAAGCGCCGTCGCACAGGGATGACTGCACCCACCAATCTGTTCATGCCCCAGTTTCCGTTGCCCAACTCCCTGCGGATTCGTCAGATCGCGCCTGGCGAATCCGAGCAGGTCGGCATCCTGTTGCAGCGCGCCTACGCGAATGGCCCTGATAATCTACATGCCGATGTGGCGAGCTGGCGGGCGGAGGTACGCGCTATTCAGGAAGGACGCTTTGGCCCTTTTATTCCCGAGAGCTGCTTCGTGGTCGAACACAGCCTGGATCGCTTTCATATCGCCGGAGCCATTCTCATCCACCTTGAGCGCGGGATTCCCTGTATACGCCACATGGCTGTCGCACCCTCGTTCCGCCATGTCGGCCTGGGCCAGCATCTGGCGCTGAAGGCAATGCGCCGCCTGCAGGAGCTGGATTATACCACGGTGCTGCTCTACGTGACGCTCGGCATTCCAGCGGTCAATCTTTATCATCGCCTGGGCTTTATCGAGGATGGCCCGACGTATGTCGAAGCCGAGCGCATGCTTATCCGTTGAGGAATTGCGGTAGTCAGGGACCCCATAGCGAGAAGCTAGGGGCTTGCAAGAGGTTTGCATCCTTGCAAGCCCACACCTGACCAGACTCAGTTTGTGAGAGCAAACTCCGTTACGAATGAAATTAGGTACGGCAGGATACTTTGCCAGTCCTGCCCTCTACGGTACGCTATTAAACAGGTGGACAGGGCAAAGCCAGTGTAGCGTACGTGAAACCATTCAGTAACATTGTCGAGGCACACATCACCCTAGCAATAGGAGGCTCGTTATGAGCAAAGTTTTTGTCATTGATACAGAGAAACGACCAGGAAACCCGGTGCATCCCGGGAGAGCAAGAATGTTGCTCTCTCAGGGGAAAGCAGCGGTATGGAGAAGATATCCATTTACCATCATTCTGAAAAATGACGGGCAAGATGTCCCTATAGAACCATTGCGGATCAAACTCGATCCTGGCTCACGCACGACCGGCATTGCCATTGTCAACGATGGCTCAGGCGAAGTCGTCTTTGCGGCAGAACTCACGCACCGAGGACAGGCCATTAAGGATGCGCTTGACCGTCGCCGAGCCAGTCGCCGAAGCAGACGCGCACGCCATACTCGCTATCGCAAGCCCAGATTCAACAATCGCACACGCCGTCAAGGCTGGCTTGCACCATCGCTGGAAAGCCGTGTTTTGAACGTACTGACATGGGTACAACGGTTGATGCGTCTTTGCCCGATTGAAGCCATCAGCATGGAACTCGTGAAATTCGATATGCAAGCAATGGAGCAACCAGATAGTGAAGGATGCCAGTATCAGCAAGGCACACTGGCAGGCTACGAACTGCGTGAGTACCTCCTAGAGAAGTGGGGGCGTCGTTGTGTGTATTGTGCAAAAGAGCATATTCCTTTGCAAATTGAGCACATTCTTGCTCGTGCGAAAGGAGGAACCAATCGCGTGAGCAATCTCACGCTTGCCTGTGAGAAGTGCAATCAAGCAAAAGGCACACAAGATATTACCGTGTTCCTCAAGAAGAAACCGGAGGTATTGAAACGTATCCAGGATCAGGTGAAAAAACCGCTCAAGGATGCAGCCGCCGTCAATGTGACCCGCTGGGCTTTGTTTGAGAGACTCCAGGCAATAGGTTTCCCAGTGGAATGCGGGTCAGGCGGCCTCACCAAATACAACCGAACCACCAGGCAGCTCCCAAAAAAGCACTGGGTAGATGCAGCCAATGTTGGACGATCTACACCGGACGTGCTTCAGATCGAAGGGATCGTGCCTGTGTTGATACGCGCGACAGGGCATGGCAGACGGCAAATGTGCGTGACTGACACGTCTGGTTTCCCGAAGCAACACAAGCAACGACACAAGACGTTTCTGGGCTACCGTACTGGTGATATCGTCAAAGCGACAACCAAGAAGGGAAGCACCATAGGTCGTGTCGCGATCCGTCACCGTCCCTCATTTCGCCTTGGCACCGTGGATAGACACCCTAAATACATGCGTCGTGTGCATCACGCAGACGGCTATAGTTATGAGAAGGGAGAACCGATTGCTCCTCCCCATGCCTAGAAGCGCAGGGGTACCTGCAACCGGAACTTTCTGATGGATGCAATGGATGGTCTACCACCGGGCGAGTTCGATTTGATTGCGCGCCTCACCCGACAGCTACCGGCGCGCCCGGACGTTTCGCTTGGCGTGGGTGACGATTGCGCGATCCTGGATTTGCATGGCGTCGATACGCTTGCGACCTGTGATAGCCAGGTTGAGGGAGTTCATTTTACGCTGGCGTTCTCCAGTCCAGAGCAGATCGGACGCAAGGCATTGGCGGTCAACCTGAGCGATATCGCGGCGATGGGTGGTGAGCCACGCTACGCCCTGGTTTCGCTGATCTTGCCGCCGCGCCTGTCGCTTGCCACGCTGGACGGCATCTACGCCGGACTGCGCCAGGAGGCCGAGCGCTACGCGACAGCGATTGTTGGCGGCAATATCGCGAGCTCAGAGCAGGCACTTATTCTCGATATCACGCTGCTGGGTGCCGTGGAACGCGGACGCGCGCTCACCCGCAGCGGTGCCCGTGCCGGTGATAGCGTGCTGATCACGGGCAGCCTGGGCAATGCCGCCGCTGGCCTGCACACGCTCTTGCAGCCCGCGATGCCTTATGCCCCCGCTGCGCAAGAGGTCGTGCGCCAGGCGTATCGCGTGCCGCAGCCTCGCGTTCGCGAGGGTCGTGCGCTCAGCCGCTTTGGTCCCGGAATTGTTACCGCCCTCCTCGACATCAGCGATGGTCTCAGCGGAGACCTCGGCCACCTCTGCGAGCGCAGCAATGTAGGCGTGTGCGTCGATCTGGCCCGTCTGCCCCTCTCGCAATCTCTCCATTCCATAGCTGCCAGCGTCGCGCGCGATCCCTACGCCTGGGCCTTGCACGGCGGCGAGGACTACGAGCTGCTCTTCACCGTACCTCCCGCTAGCGAGCAGGCCGTGATCGACGCTGTGCAGTCGGCAACAGGCACGCCCGTCACCCCTATCGGCGTCGTTCTGCCGCCTGAGGAGGGGATGCGACTCCTCCGCCCCGATGGACGTGAGGAGCCATTGGTGGTACAGAGCTGGGATCATTTGAAACCCGCGTGACAGGCGCTCCTGGCTAGATAACTATTTGCAATGTCCCATCCTGCTGAATGCTGACGACAACGGGCGTCGCGGCGCTATTGAGCACCGCGTGATCGTGTACCTGCAAGGTAACTGGCCCGCTGACTCCGGTGAACGCCTCGCTCTGTAGCTTTTGCACGAGGGCAGCCCTGGTGGGCGTGCCGCTGCTGGAGGCGCTGATGCCGCGTGTAATCATGCTGATGCCATCCGCGAAGAACAGCGCGCCCTGGTCGAGTGTCGCGGCCCCGCTGCAATAGCTCCCGGCGGTTGCAAAGGAGGTGCAGAAGCTCGCGTAGAACTGCTTCTGCCAGGTGTTGTCCGACGGAGGACGCGAGGCCGTCGCCTGTAGCGCAACGATGCGTGGAAGCGTGAGCTGCTGCTGCCTCGCCCACTGCACCAGATCGCGTAGCAGGCGCGGCTGGACGAACTCACCACCAACCATAATTGCCGGTTGTTGGCCCTGGGGCAGATGCGCGATCGCCTGCACCAGCGTTGTTACGTCGTCGGTGGGCAGCGACAAGTAGAGCATATCCGGTCGCGGCCTGGCCTGGAGCGCGTCGTTGAGTTCTGCCAACAGATCGTCTCGCGCTGCCTGTGGATGCCCGCTTGCATCGAGTACGCCACCATCGGCGATCGCCTCCTGCGCGACTAGCTTCACCGGGCGATACGTTAAGAAGTTATCACGGAAGCTCTGTGCGGATGCTATAGCCGCCTGGTTGCTCGAATCGTAGAAGATGGCGATGTTGCGTGCCTTAAGCGCGTGATAGGCGTAGTTAGCGCCCAGGCCGACCTGTTGCGCGTCGTCGGCTGAGGGACGTATGAAGGCGAAACCGGGCGCGCAGGAGTTGTAGAGCGTCGTCTGCTGCAACTGGTCGGTTACTGCTGTCCCCATGGCACCTGGCGCGATCAATGGAACGCCGACGCGGCAGAGGGTGGGCAGAACCGTCTGAGCAAGGCTGGTGGACCCCATGCCCAACACACCTGAGAAGGGATGAGCGCCCTGCGCCAGCAGGCCGAAGCTATGCAGGTCGCTTGCCTGTGCCAGTGCCGCGATGGTATTGGTGATCTGCAGCGCTCCCTGCTCCACGCCTGTCGTATTGGCCAGTACGAGATAGAGTAGCGGTGCCTGCGCCAGCTTCATCTGCGCCTCGTTGTACTGCTGTTGCGCGATGAACGCTCCCACCAGTTCCTGGGTGGAGGCCGCGTAGAGCATCCTGCGGTCAATGCTGCTTTGAGGGTCGCCCGGTCCGCTGTCGAAAGCGACGAGAACGATGCTAAAAGGCCGCTTTGCTTGCCTGACGTGCAGATCCTCGCGATAGATTGCTGCCTCCGCCCCATTGCAGCCTGTGCTATCGGTGAGGGGCGCGCTCAATGCCGATTTTAGCAGGCTATCAGCCTTCACCAGGTCCGCGCTTTGTAGCGCCTGTGCTGCCTGCCGCTTGTCGTTGAAGCTCCCGGTGTTGCAGGCGTCGTATGTGTGTAGTCCGTCGCTGATGCCGATGCCATCCGGAAGCGTCATTATTGGTGCTGGATGGTAGCGTGCCTCGTATAGATAGATACCCGTGTATGTACTGAGCGAGGCGAAGACGATCAGCAGGAGCAGCGTACCGAAGGCCAGCGCCCTGGGGGATATCGGCACCTGTCCGCCACGAAAGAAGCCAGTGAGCTCCCAGCCAATCACCTTGAAGGGATTGCGCACCGGGCGGCGTCGATTCTTGCGCGTGGCCTTTGCCTCTTGTTGGCAGAGCGCCAGGAGGACCTGGCAGCCAGCATCACAGCTCTGCAAGTGTGCGTGTACCTCTGGATAGAGCGTCGCCACGTCGAGCTTGCTATCCTGCGCCTCCGCATATTGCAGGAGCAGCGGTCGACACTGTGCGCAGTCGAAGGTTTTTTCCGCATCAGCTCCTGGCCTGGCTGGCTCCGAAGGGACGCGCTCGGCGAGGAGGGCCGTCGTATGCCTGGACTGGTCAACTTCACTTGCGCGGCGTGCTTTTTTCTTCTTGCGCGAGGTGGATTGTGCCGTAGATGTAGCGACTGCGGGTGTAGCGAATGCCGCCACACAGCGCTCGCATGAAGCTATATGCTGCTGTGCTGCCTCTACCGCCTCTTCTGGCACAGCTTCAGGGTCCTGGTCATATTCAGCCAGCACAGAGATAGCGAAAGCACAAGCAGGCGGGAGTCGTTCTTCCGTTGCCATAATAATTCCTAAATATGCAAAATAATAATAATTGACATTATTTTTGTGAGAAGGAACGCAGCGCGTACGTTACTTGCTGCTCTAAGGTCATCGCCTGGTCCTGGGGAATTCTGGCGATCGCGGCCTGTGCCTCTGCATTAGAGAAACCGAGTCCGATCAGCGCCTCCATCACCTCGGCCTGTATCCGTCCGGCGGGTGATGCCGCTGTCGCGCCACCGCCAGGGATCACCGTTGGAAGCTTGCCCTTGAGTTCCAGGATCAGCCGCGCCGCCAGTCTCTTGCCCACGCCGGGTGCCAGACCCAGCCGCTGCTGGTCCTCGTCGGCGATCGCTTTGTAAAGGGTTGGTGCGTCCATGACTGAGAGCAGTGCCAGAGCCACCTTGGGACCCACGCCGCTCACGTCGATCAGGCGCTCGAAGGCTTCGCGGTCCCCCTGAGTAGAGAACCCATAGAGCGCAATGCCATCCTCGCGCATATGAAAATGCGTGAAGAGCGAAACCTCTGCCCCGGTCTCACCCAGGCGACTGAGAGTGGAGGTTGGAGCGAAGACGCGAATGCTAAAGCCGCCGACGCGTATAATCGCGGAGTCGACGCGGCTCGCCTCCAATGTGCCATGAATACCTGTAATCATCGCTCCGAACTTTACCCCTTCTTCTCACTATTTCAGTATCCTCGTTGTAGTATTCTTAAACGGATCGATGGAATGGGAAAACGTTAGACCACCACTCGTCGTGCTGCCCGATGGGTCTCATTCTAACAGAGCGAATCCGAACAAGTCAAGAAATTTTGCAGCAGGTGATGAAGGTACCCTTACTACCTATATTCTGGCAGCGCCTTCAAAAACGGAAGTGTATTGAGGTGGCAGATGGCGACTGCGGCAGCATCCGCCGCGTCGTCGGGACGCGGCACCTGCGCGAGCTTTAGCAGGATGCGCACCATCTCGCCCACCTGGTCTTTACCCGCGCCTCCATAGCCGGTGACTGCCTGTTTCACCTGCTTCGGCGTATACTCAGCCACGGAGAGGCCACCATTGGCAAGGGCCAGCATGGCGACTCCGCGCGCCTGCCCCACCGTCATGGCCGTGCGCGCGTTTTTGGCGAAGAACAACTCCTCCATCGCGGCCTCCTGTGGCTTGTATTCGGCGATAATGGCGCTCAGACCTGAATAGATCAGTTGTAGCCGCTGTGCCAGTGGCATCTTCGCGGGCGTGGTGATAACGTCGCACACGAGCATGCGCAGATCGCTCCCCTGCGCCATGACCACTGCATAGCCCACAATGGCCGTCCCCGGATCGATGCCGAGCGTGATGCGCGGCCCCAGAGATGCTGGGAGTTCACGTACATTACTCATGCTGACACAATCCCCTCTAACTCGACTGACAGGCGTTTGCGTAGGCCGCTGTCGTCTCCTGCACTGCTATGCTCATGGAAGATACTGCAACTAATCTTCGTAGGATGCCGCGAACGACTCCGGGAAGTCGGCATTGGTGTACACGTTCTGCACATCGTCCAGATCTTCGAGTTTTTCGATCAAGCGAATAGCCTGGTGCGCGTGCTTTTCGTCGGACAGCTCGACCCTCGTTTTGGGTACCATCGTGACCTCGGCCCTGACGATCTGGTACTTTTTGCCTTCTAACGCCTGTCGGACCGTTTCCATATTTGAGGGATCGGTGTAGATAGTTAACGTGGTATCATCGGCCCCGACCGGCTCGACATCATCGGCCCCCAGGTCAAGCGCTTCCAGGGAGATCTCGTCTGGATCGCGTCCTTCCAGTTCGACCTCGATGATGCCCGTATTCTCAAATAACCAGTCGACGCAGCCATTCTCACCCATGTTTCCGGCGTTACGGTTGAAGGCATTGCGCACCTCGGCGACCGTGCGATTACGGTTCTCGGTAAGCGTCTGCACAATAATCGCCGTGCCACCCGGCCCGTACCCCTCGTAGGTAATCTCTTCGAGGTTGCTGCCTTCCCCGCCGCCCGCGACGCGCTTAATCGTGCGGTCGATATTGTCCATCGGCATATTGGCATCACGCGCGCGCTGGATTGCCATACGCAGGCGGAAGTTTGCGTCGGGATCACCGCCGCCGCCCTCGCGGACCGCAACCGCGATCTCGCGCCCCAGGCGTGTAAACAATTGTCCCCGGCGTGCGTCGTTGACGCCCTTCGAGCGGCGAATCTGTGCCCACTTTGAATGACCTGACATATCCTTGCTGCCTTCCTTTTTGTGTTGAAACATACTTGGTTGCGGTGAAAACGTCCGCACATCGCACGGGATTGCCCGTGTATGGCCCTAGCCGGGCAAGAGACCGGAATGGTTCCGCTTCCGTCTCATCACGCCTTTTTGCATTTTCAGCATCCTCTTGCGCCCGGCGCAAAGCGTACCTCAAGAGGTCCATCCGTGAGTCGCTATACATGACTTGAAACGGTTGCACGGTCAGCCGACTTGCCAGAGTTCGCTACGCTCCGATGTGTGAACACCGCACACATGCGGGTCCTTTTGGGAACCTTTTCGTGATCTACTATGAGATGATGCTTACGCATCGTATAAGCCCGAACTGTAAGATAAGCTTTGCGCCCATTTTAACACGAAGTCCTATTGAGAGTCGAGGGGGGAGCGCTGATCAGCGTGATGGCCCGATAGATAAGGATGTGCTAGTAGGGAAGGGGCTTGCCTCCATCCGGCTCGCCAGGCGCGATCAAGCCAGGGAATGTAGTTCGCAGAGAGCCGGATGGAAGCAAGCCCCTTCCCTACTGCAACCATTCTTCAATGGCCTGGTTCACCATCTCTGGCTGTTCTCGCATGACATAATGTCCGGCGGCGGGAAAGATATGCAGGCTCGCCCCATGCTCTACTCCAGTGAGGCGCTCGCGGAGAAATGTGCTGTACTTAGGCGGCGTCAGGCGGTCCTCGTTGCCACAGATCACCAGTGTTGGCAATAATATTTCATGTAGTCTTGAGGTCACATCGAAGCGATCACAGGCCAGCAGATCTCTATAGAGAATACCTGGCTTCGGCTTTACCTGCTCCTGCAAGATCTGCTGGCCGATAGTCGGCACATGCTCCGGTAGCAGGCACAGCTCAGTTGTGTGTTCGTGCGCGAGGTCCGGTGCCTCGCGTGCCTCTTGCAGGAGAGCGGGATGTACACGCAAGCGTGATCCCGTACCGATCAGAATCAGGCCGCCCAGTTCCACGCCGTACTCCAATCCCATCTGGAGCGCGATCGCCCCGCCCAATGAATGGCCCGCGATCACTGGCTGCTGTAGGCCCAATTCACTTGTAACGATCTCATGGACTGCCCGCGCGTAGTCCTCCACGGATACCTCGGCAGGCAGAGTGTCCGCCCGCTTTCCGTGTCCTGGCAGGTCGATGGCAAAGGCGTTATTGAGCTGCTCAACCTGTAAACGCCAGATGCGCCCGCTATCGCCCGATCCATGAATGAAAACCAGTGGCCTTTCCATCGAAGCTCATCCTTTCCTCGTGCATGACGTTTTGTGCATGCGGCACGAGGATATGATACAACATTGCGAGGAGAGCGCCCTGGTATGAGTTTTAATACCAGCCCCAGGGACTGCCGCGGTTGACGGCCTGGCTGCCGGTCCAGGTAAAGGCGTTGTCGTACAGGTGTCCATTGGTCAGGTACCAACCAGCAAGCGCTCCAATTTCGTCGGAGTACTGTTGCAGCAAGCTCTGGTTAGAGGTTGTTACCCAACCCGTGTTGTAGCCGATGAGCGCGTGTCTGAGGAAGTCAGTTGCGGCGAAGCCCGCGGCCTTTGACTGGTGGGCGAAGTGGATCAGGTGGCGTATTCCCATATGGACCGCGATGCCGGGATCGTAGAAGTTTTGCGGTGTAAAAGTATACTGCACCATTAGCGGCACATCGTTTTCGGGCGTATAGCTTGGATTGGCGTTCGCGTAGGCGGTCTCCGAGGCTTGCAGAGGACCATAGGAATGGGCGGCCCCGCTCCCAGTCTCTAGACCGGCGTTCAGGGTCGATTCGCGTGTTGCCATACCCAGGAAGAACGCGTAGGCCTGCCCTTTATTGCCGAAGCCAAGCGCGCTTTGAATGACGCCCCAGTTCGCGTCAACCTGTTTTTCGATGATTGTCTTCACCTGCTGCTTTGTCAGATTGGTGGCCATCGATTTCATCGCCGTAGCCGAGGTGCCAGCCGGAAAATAGCGGTCGTCGCCGGAGCTGGACGCGAGTGTAGTGGGTGCCTGTGTAGATGTAGTTGTATGTGTCGGAGTCGTTGCCTTCCGCGTAGGCGCGACCTTTGGAAGCGGCGTCGCGGTGTGGCCGGGCATGACAACCGAAATAGCGGATCGCGGAGGTGCAGTTGTGGGTGAGGGCGTACTCGTTGCGTCGACGGGCGTTTTCATAACGGTCATATGGGGAGTTGCCGCCGCGTTTGTCTTGATCACGGTCACTATCAGAACAGTTATGGCTCCGAGAACAAGAATGCTCGTCAATCCTGCGAATTTTGCTTTTTTCATCTATTACCTCGATCTGGGGATTATATACTATGTGTAAACTGAATAGCTCTTGCTGTCAAGCAAAAACGCGGGTTTGAGCGTGGACAATTATATGTCGTAGGATAAAAGTATGGTCTATCTTAACCGGGTTTTCTCCATTGAACGAGACTGTTCCCACCGCGAACGGACTGTGGTACACTGAGGCGGAAGAGTTTGCGCGTACGACGAGCCGGTGAAGCATTCCTCGCTATACAATTCCATCCTGGCTTCGCGACAGGTTCCCTGTATTATGCTCTCTGGACATTTAGAGTAGGAAGCTTGCATTAATTTCACAACATAGAGGGGCGAGGGTACGTAGTACTAATAGGATAGAAGAGGTGTTTGATAGATAGAGCGGGTAAAAGTCAGCGTCCTGATGCAAGGAAGGGGCTTGGTCGCCTGGGCGAACGCCTGGCCGCCGAAAAGTTGATCAGCCATGGCTACAGTATCCTGGAACGCAACTTCCGTTGTAGTTATGGCGAGATCGATCTGGTGGCGGAGGATGGGCAGGACCTGGTCTTCGTGGAGGTAAAAACTCGCCGTGGTGCCGCTTATGGCCTGCCCGAGGAGGCGGTGACGGCGCGCAAACAACGCAAAATCGTAGAGGTGGCAACCTTCTACCTCGACGCGCATGAGTGCCACGAGCGTCCCTGGCGTGTGGATGTGGTTGCGGTACAATTGAGTGTGGGCGGGAAACTTGAAGAGATACGTATCTATCAACATGCCGTAAGCGAGTGAGGGCCGGACAAGAAGACCGGACCTGGATGATACTATACTATGGAGGCAGATCATGGCTGATTTTATGGAATCTGCTAAAAACCTTTTTAATACCGCTGTGAGCCGCACAAGCTGGGAGGCGCAAAAACAACTGCGCGTTCGCAGCAAGCAGAGCGAAATTGAGAAGCTGATGGAGCAGCGGCGTCAGTTGATGGAAGAGATCGGCCAGGTGGCGATGAATCTCTATCAGCAGGGAGCGTTGACTGATGCGCAGCTGGGGCGGTTGTGCGCGAGCATCTTCGAGCTGGATCACGACGCGAAGACGCGCGAGGCGCAGTTGCAGGAGATCAAGGACGAGCCCTACCCTGCTGAACAGCTTGGTCCCGCGCCGACGATGAACTACGCGCCGCCCTCTGCAACGCCGCCTTCCGCGCCTCCGCCCCCACCGCCGACCTCTGCTCCTAATATGGGAACAGCTCAGGCGGCTGGCGCGCAAGGAACGCGCTGCCCGAATTGCGGCAATCCATTGCGCCCGAACGCTCTTTACTGCCGTAACTGCGGCGCGAAACTTCGTTAAACTACATTGCACGCTGATATGTTATAATAAGGCGCACACGGTACAACGAGAGCCGTTCCGCACTCTACTTACAGAATGCAGGGCTACTCTTTTGTTTTTCAGGTGAAGGTTGTTTGTCTAGTGACCGAGAATATGCAAGAAGAGGGTCCCTATACCCTTGATATCATCAGTCATAGCTCCGCGCAGACCCAGCGCCTGGGGGCGCGCCTGGGTGAGTTGCTGCAAGGGGGAGAATTGCTCTTGCTTGAAGGACAGCTCGGCACAGGCAAAACGACTTTTACGCAGGGGCTTGCCAGAGGCATGGGCATCACTGAATTGATCAGCAGCCCGACCTTTACCCTGCTCAAGGAGTATCCCGGCCAGATGCGCCCACCGTCCGACGATCCATCCAGGCAAGCGGCGCGGCGCGGTCCGGCCCTCTATCACTTTGATCTGTATCGTCTCGATGAGCCTGAGGAGATTATCGATCTGGGCTTTGAGGACTATTTTTACGACGGCTCTGGTGTCTCTGTAGTCGAATGGGCAGACAAAGCCGCCGCGCTCTGGTCGAATGGTAAACTACAGGTGCGCCTGAAGGCGATGAGCGAGACCAAGCGTGGCCTGTTGTTGATCGCAACGGGCGCGCGCTATTGTGAGTTGTTGCGACAGTTTCAGAAAAATACCTATGCTACTGCTAACTCTTGATACCTCTACGCGCCAATCCAGCATCGCTCTGTGTACGGAGAACGAGCTGTTCGGCGAATATCTATGGAACGCCGGAACGAATCATAGCGTAGAACTACTAGATCACGTCAAGCGCATGATGGCTGAATGTCAGCTATCGATGCAGCATCTTGATGGCGTGGCAGTGGCGATCGGTCCCGGCTCGTTTAATGGTGTGCGCGTCGCGCTGGCTACGGCGAAGGCGTTGGCGTTTGCCCTCAAAAAGCCGCTGCTGGGTGTGGGGACGCTCGATATCATCGCCGCGCAACAGCAGCTGTGGCCCGCGCCAGTCTGCTCCGTAATCGAGGCCGGGCGCGGCGAACTTTACGCGGCCTGCTATTTGTTCGACGAACTGGCGGGCGCTGCTGGAGAGCTGACCTATCGCAAGCACCAGCTCAGCGAGTATCTTTTACTGACGCCGCAACACCTGGCAACGTATTTACTGGAACAGGCAAACGAGTGGGTCGGCGTACCGGGAGAGCGGCACATACCGCCGTTTCTCCTGTGCGGCGAGATGAGCGATCTCTCTCGCCAGGCGCTACACGCGCAGATGCGGGAGCACGCCCTATTCGCTGGCGCTAATCAGTCAGCGCGACGCGGCTCCGTATTGGCCGCGTTGGCGCTGCAACGCTTGCAGAATGGTGAAGAGGACGATCCTCTTTTACTCGAACCACTCTATCTGCGGCGTCCTTCTATAACGACCAGTACACGGAAGCGAGCGCTGCTCGGTGGTACAACATAGTGATACAGAAAGGAAAGAGGGTGCGTTACGTCATTGAGCGAATGACGATGTCAGACGTGCCTCGCGTCATCGAGATAGAGCGCCTTGCCTATCCTTCGACCTGGCCTCCGAGCGCGTATCGTAAGGAGTTGCAAGACAATCGTTGGGCGCATTATATCGTGTTACGCGATAAGCAGATTATAGGAGAGCGCGCGGTCGCGCAGCAGCTGGAACCGGAGAAGCCACGAAGAAGTCGTCTCTTTCCCTTGTCGCTTTTGCCCAACCGTCCTGCTGTGACCACCTCGTCGCCTGATCTCGCGTCGATTATCGGTTTTGCCGGTCTGTGGCTTATGGTCGATGAGGCCCATATCACGACGATCGCTATGCATCCCGACTTCCGCCAACGCGGACTGGGGGAGTTTTTACTGGTGAGCCTTATCGATACCGCGTACGAGATCGGTGCCCGCTGGGTGACTCTCGAAGTGCGCGTCTCGAATAGCGTGGCCCAGAGCCTCTACCGCAAATATGGTTTTCACCAGGCGGGCGTGCGTCATCGTTACTACAGCGATAATCAGGAAGATGCCTTGATTATGTGGACTGACGAGATCAATTCTCCTGCATATAAGCAGAAATTCCAGGAATTGAAGTCTGCCCTTCAGGAAAAACTGGAGGCACCGTAAACTATTCCAGGATACTCTGACTGGGAAGCAGAACTAGTATTATGCTCGTACTTGCTATCGAAAGTTCTTGTGATGAGACCGGGGCCGCGCTGGTGCGCGATGGGCGCTATCTGCTCTCGAACGTGGTGGCCTCGCAGATTGAAATCCATAACCGTTATGGCGGCGTCGTACCCGAGGTTGCTTCGCGGCAACAGCTCGCTACGATTATCCCGGTCATTGAGATGGCTATGGAGCAGGCATCGTGCTCGTGGGAGCATATCGATGCCATTGCCGCGACCTATGGCCCCGGCCTGGCCGGTTCTCTGCTGGTGGGCCTGACGGTGGGGAAGACGCTGGCCCTGGCGCGCGATCTCCCTTTCCTCGGTGTGAACCATCTTGAGGCCCATATCTACGCGAACTGGCTGCGCCAGGGCGATGCCCCGGTCGTGCAGAGCGAGACCGATGGCGACTGGAGCTATCGCAAGGGCGATCCCACCTTTCCTTTAATCTGCCTGGTGATCTCCGGCGCGCACAGCGAGCTGGTTCTTGTGCGCGATCACGGGCAATATGAGCTGCTCGGTCGCACGCGTGACGATGCTGCCGGAGAAGCTTTCGACAAGGTCTCGCGGATTCTGGGTCTGGGCTATCCCGGTGGACCCGCGATCCAGAGCGCTGCTCAGAAGATCGAGGAGGAGTTGCTGCAGCAGAAGAAGCCGTTGGCTGTGGCCCGTTCCGCCTATCGCCTGCCACGCGCCTGGCTGCGCGGAACCTACGATTTCAGCTTTAGCGGTCTTAAAACGGCGATGCTCCACCTCGCCGAGGGCGCGAGCGATGATGTCCGCGTTCCCGGCGAGGAGCGGCAGGTGAGCCAGTATACCCGCATGGGGGCGCAGGCTGCGCAGAAGGGCGCGGCCAACGTCTCCCTGCTGGCATCAAGCTTCCAGGAGGCAGTCGTCGACGTGCTGGCGGTGAAGACGCGCCTCGCCGCCCAGGAGTATCATGTGAAGCAGGTCTTGCTGGCGGGCGGCGTTGCTGCCAATGTCAGCCTGCGTGCCCGTCTGGAGCAGGAGCTCCTCCCGCTCAGAATTCGCCTCAGCTATCCGCCGATCGAGTTCTGCACCGATAACGCTGCGATGATCGGGAGCGCGGCCTTTTTCCATTTGTGTCGTGGTGAACAGCATGCTCTCGACCTGGACGTTGAGCCGGGCCTGAGCCTGCCATTTAAGAAATGAGCAATGTGTATGCCGAAACAGAAAGTCTACGCTCTGGGCATTGACCTGGGGGGAACGAAAACACTCGCTGCCGTCGTCGATATCACCTCTGGAGAGGTCGTAGGCTCTGCCCGCAAGCGCACCCGTGCGGAACGCGGCCAGGAGTTCGTCTCGCAACGCACTATCGAACTGGCAACTGCTGCACTGAGCGACGCGAAGCTGGCACCCGAGGATACGATTATCGCGCTCGGCGTCGGCGCAGCGGGCCAGATTGATCGCAAGGATGGCGTGGTCCTGGATGCTCCCAACCTGGGCGTCCACGATATGCCGCTGGGGAGCATTCTGGGCAAGCAGTTCGGCAAGCCGGTCTACGTGGGCAACGACGTTGAAGTGGCGGCTCAGGGTGAGTATCTCTATGGCGCGGGGAAAGGGTACAAGAACTTTGTCTGCGTGTTCATCGGGACAGGCATCGGGTCCGGTATCGTACAAAATGGTCGCCTCTACACTGGTCTCACAGGAACAGCGGGCGAGGTAGGTCACATCATCATCGACGTTGATGGGCGTATCTGTGGCTGTGGTGCTCGTGGCTGCCTGGAGGCTTATGCTTCACGTACCGCGATCACCAAGGCGATTATGGCCGATATCCATCATGGACGCCCCTCAGTCCTGGCCGACGATGCCGTGCGCCAGTTGAGACAGGGCGAGACTATTATCCGCTCGGGCATTCTCGCCAGCGCCCTCCAGCAGAAGGACGAGCTGACCATTGAGGTCATTACCGAGGCGGGGGACTATCTCGGACGCGCGCTCGGCTCGATCATGAACTTTTATAATCCTGACTGCATTGTACTCGGCGGTGGCGTCATTGAAGCGATTGACCTGCTCTTCGAAACTGCCGTGCGTCGCGCACGTACCACAGCGCTCTCCGCGCCTGCAAAGACGCCGATTCTGCGCGCGAAGCTCGGCGATTTCTCTGGCGTTGTCGGCGCGGCCTGCCTGGGCGCGCAGGTGGCAGGCTATCAGTTTCCTGCGCAATAATTTCAGGAGTATCTCTTCAGGAACCCATGATCTAGTAGGGATGGGGCTGGCCCCATCCGGCTCGTGGAGCTTGAGGGGCCGGATGGGCCAGCCCCATCCCTACTGAAAATGCAGTAACAAGAAAGCGGGGCTGGACAATGGACGAAGGAACTCTTCCTCACATCGAAGTGCGTGCTGTACATGTCAACGACGCTCCTGCTCTATACGACCTTGATTATAATTTTGAGACGGATCGTATCTACACCCTGCGCGTGCAGAATCGCCTGCTGCGAGAGACGCAGGGTGACGATATAGACGACCAGGTGGCATTCGCCTTTGAGCTGGTCGAGACGCTTCTTGATTATCCGCTCTACAAGAACTTTCGCGAGTACGAAAATACCCTGGCCGATGTGGAGACGAAACTGAAGGCCGTCGAGGGGGGTTACGTGGCCCTTGCCGATGGGCAGGTAGCAGGCGGGATCTTGCTCTATATCGAGGAATGGCGCTCGGTTGCACGCGTCCAGGATATCATCGTCGGTCGCCAGTTCAGGCGCTATGGCGTCGGCTCGCTCTTGCTCAGGTGTGCCGCCGATTGGGCGCGCAAGCGCGACTGCTGGGCACTGGTCCTGGAGACCCAGAACACGAACTATCCCGCCATTCAGTTCTACCTGCGCAACGGCATGGAGACCTGGAGCATCAATCAGCACTACTATCCCACCGGTCCCCAGGACCACGAGGTTGCGATTTTTATGGGCAAACGCCTGGCATCGGATCGCTCCTGACCAGGGTCGCCTGTATGGACGCGGATAATACGTGTAATTCTCGCCATATGCATTAAACGTCGTTTATGATGTAGGGGCGCGGTTTACAAGCCCGTACCGGTACGGGCTTGTAAACCGCGCCCCTACATCATAAACCTCGATTTTACATTTTAGACGGTGACGTGCTCTTCCAGCTTTGCGAACAGCGGCGCGGGCTGCGGTAGCGTTATGCCAGCAGGCACTGTTTGTGGACGCCAGGAGATCTTGCTCACATCGCCTTCGAAGCCCAGGTATTCGTGCAGCTTCTGCGACGAGAAGGGCAGGTAGGGGCAGAAGAGCAGGCGCAGCCCGCTGATGACCTGCAACATCACATAGATGCTGGTCCCAGCTGCCTCGCGGTCGACCTTGATCTGCTTCCACGGAGCCTGCTCGTCCAGGTAGCGGTTGGCGGCGCGTGCAACGGCCATTGCCGAGTTTAGCCCCTCTTTGAAGTGGCAGAGCGCGATATTGTGTCCGACCAGACCGAAGCCGCGCTCTAACTCTGCCAGTACCTCGCGATCGGCTTCGCGCAACGCCTGTGGCTGCGGCACGACTCCTCCGAAGCGACTCTGCAGGAAGCTCAGCGTGCGATGGACGGCGTTGCCATAGGTCGCAACCAGCTCATCGTTATTGCGCCGCACCAACTCATCGTAGGTAAAGTCGCTATCACGCCCTTCCGGTGCTGTGATCGAGAGGTAGTAGCGCAGAGCATCGGCCCCGTACTGATCCAGGACATCTTTAGTCCAGATGACGTTGCCGCGACTGCTCGACGCCTTGGCCCCGCTCATGGTCATGAACTCGTTGGCGGGCACATCGAATGGTAGATTGCGGTTGCCATAGCCGATCAGCATGGCGGGCCAGATGATGGTGTGGAAGGGGATATTATCCTTGCCGATGAAGTAGTAGGACTTTACGGGCGGGTCGGCCTGGCCGGGCACCCACCACGTCTTCCATGCCTCGGGCGTCCCCTGCCGCTCCGCCCATTCGACGGAGGCGGAGTAGTAGCCGATCACGGCATCGAACCAGACGTAGATGCGCTTATCCTCGTAGCCTTCCAGCGGAATGGGCACGCCCCAGTCCAGGTCGCGCGTGATGGCGCGGGCATGCAGCCCCTCTTTGAGCCAGTTCATGGCGAATGTCAACGTATTCTGCCGCCAGTGATCCTTCTCCTGCGAGAGCCACTCCATCAACGGCTCCTGCAGCTTGGGCAGGTCCAGGAAGAAGTGCTCCGTCTTGCGCATCTCGATTCTGTTGTCTTCGCCTGTACTCAGGCGACTGTGGGGATCGATGAGGTCGACGGGGTCCAGCGTGTGGCCGCAGTTGTCGCATTGGTCGCCGCGCGCTTGCGTATAGCCACAGATGGGACAGGTTCCTTCGATATAGCGATCGGGCAGGAAGCGGCCATCTGCCGGACTGTACGCTGCGAGCATGATGTCTTTATAGATATAGCCCTTATCGTAGAGGGTCAGAAAGAAATCCTGTGTGATGCGATAATGGTTTGCCGTTCCGGTCTCCGTGTAGAGGTCCCACGACATGCCCAGGCGCTCCCATACCTCGGTGATCTGCTTATGGTAATTGGCCACAAATGCGCGTGGAGTGATGCCTTGCTTCTCCGCGTCCACCAGAATAGGCGTGCCGTGTTCGTCGCTGCCGGAGACCATCAGGACGGAGTTGCCCGCCATGCGATGATAGCGTGCAAACGTATCTGCCGGGAGGTATGCGCCTACGATCTGCCCGACATGGGTAGAGCTCTTCGCGTACGGCCAGGCGACGCAGACAAGAATATGTTCATTCATATTGTGATTTATCTTCCTTAACTGTTAAAGGATCGAGCCATGCGGGGAGGACTCTTCGACCTTCTGCGCACACCCGTTCAGCAGCTACGTATCTGAAGCCGAACAGCGATATTATAGCAATTGTCTACCGTAAGTACAAGCTGTCACCTCTCTTCAGTAGGGATGGGGCTGGCCCCCATCCCATAGGCGTCAAGAGAAGAAGGGTTGAGTTGAGAGAAGAGGTCGCGCGAGCTGGCTCCCAGGGCGACCGCGAGGGTCGCCCGTACAAGGACACGCACGGCGTCCAACCCCCTCGTCTTCTGGTACGGGCGACCCTCGCGGTCGCCCTGCAGGCCGCGCCATCACCTTACG
>Ga0209839_10000166_pt1 | contig 32285 bp, 33 predicted proteins | sample OrgsoiDNA2013050_FD_185800 | JGI IMG/M metagenome (GOLD analysis project Ga0209839, IMG submission 185800) | Permafrost soil microbial communities from the Arctic, to analyse light accelerated degradation of dissolved organic matter (DOM) -... | ecosystem: Environmental > Terrestrial > Soil >... | reverse complement strand
CGACGTTAACGAATCTGATATTTCAAATGCTCCTACGCAACCCTCTATTCCAATGCCTCGTTCTTAATGGATGTCTTCCCCAACCCATGGCTGTAGAATGGCCGGCTAATTCGTTTCTTCACGGCCGGGCTTCTCAATTTTTTATTTCTTCTGTATCCTTTTATCGGTCTTCGAGAGCAGACAGTCCGCTTATTCACTAACATGTCCATCTAAACTTTCTATTTATGAACAATCTTTCAAATTCCAAATCAGGGTTAAAGCCTGTAAGGTTTATTTTACTATTTGTTCTGGTGCTCGGCTTAACGTTAAGCTGCAAAAAAATAAACATCGACAAAAACGACCTGCGGGATTTTCAGCAGGTAAATCTGGTCGCGAGCGGCGGCGCCTGGTCGCCTGTGTTAACCGATCCTACCCTTCTCAATGCCTGGGGTCTGGCCTGGGCTCCGTCTGGGATCGCCTGGGTGAACGCCGAAGCTGGCCATGTCAGCGAATTGTATACGGGTGAAGGGGCCGTGGTCAGGCCTGGGATAAATATACCCTCACCCACAGATGCAATTAACGGAGCACCCACGGGCATTGTCTTCGCGGGAGGAGCGGGATTTAAACTTGCCAATGGTCAGCCTGCTGCATTTCTTTTTGTTGGAGATGATGGTGTTGTATCCGGTTGGAACGGTCCGGCGGGAAATAATGCACTTCGTATTGCCAACAACTCAGCCAGCTCTTCCTACTTTGGACTGGCATTAACCACCTGGAACGGGTCGCATTTTCTTTATGCAGCCAATTTCAAGACTGGTAAAATCGATGTATGGGATACAACCTTCACTCAGATTAACATGCCATTCAATGATCCCAACCTTCCCGCCAGCTATTCCCCGTTTAACATTCAGTCAGTAGGCTCCTGGCTTTTTGTGATGTATGCAAAAGTTGGCGCGGATGGAGCTGAAATACATGAGGTAGGACTGGGACTGGTAGATGTTTTCAATCCCGACGGCTCCTTCGTAAAAAGATTCGCGTCACATGGTACCCTTAATTCACCCTGGGGTGTAACCATGACACCTGCCAATTTTCTGGAAGAAAATGACATGACCAGCGACGACGGAAAAGGGAACAAGGTTGATCTTGGAGAAAGTAAAAGCAAAGGCCGCGATGATCCGGATCACGAACCGCTAATATTGGTGGGAAATTTTGGTGACGGACGGATCAATGTGTTCTCTCCCGACGGACGGTTTCAGGGACAATTACAAAACCATCACCAGACTATCGTAATCGACGGACTTTGGGCCCTGGGCTTCCCTCCCACTACCGCAACTGCTATCGATCCCATGCGGCTTTATTTTACCTCGGGTCCGAAAGATGAAACCCAGGGACTGTTCGGATATCTGATTAAAAAATAATGATGCCTCCAATCAGGGCCATCCCTCAGTCGAAACGGCTGGTCCTGATTTTTCATTTGATACATCAAATCTGTGCATTTAAGCGTGCCCCATTTCCCTTACTCCGCCTTCAAACTATTTGCCGGATTCGCTTTCGCTGCTCCGATATTTGGCCACAGAATCTGAGCATAGAAATCATTGCAGATGTGTATTCAGACGGCGCACTTTAATTGTTGTCAGGCGATAGCGTCCTTTTATTGTTTAAATTGTAAAGTGAACTTATGTAAACATATCATTGCTTCGATCTTATTTTCAACTGTAATTTATTTCGCATGCCCTGCACAGGATGAACCAGTGGCTTTTGATCATTACAATTCAAAAAATGGATTATCTAATAATGAAGTCAACGATGTGATTCAGGATGATGACGGATTTATTTGGATTGCCACCAGAGCCGGTTTAAACCGATTTGATGGAAAAGATTTCACGAAATATTATGCCGATGGTTCCCCTGAGCAGCTGCCTTCCAATGATATTTATCGCTTAGCGAGATTTTCAGGTAATCGTATACTCGTCGGTACGCTAAAGGGCATGGCCAGTTTCAACACCCGGACAGGTAAGATCAGCCAGCACATCATTCCAGGAGATCCGGTCCTCAATAAATATCGCAACAGAATACTGGATATCATCGTCGACAGCAGTCACAATGTAATTGTTTGCACGCTTACAGGCATTTTTGTATTTGACTCAGCTTTCAAATTAATTTTCAGGCACGAACCTTTTACCGGATCTGACCTTGGTAAAAAGAGAATTGAATTTTGTTATTCCCTTCAATTGTTAAAAAACGGAAATATTTTTATCCCGGCAACAAATGATGTTTTTTTATTGGATATGAAGAGGAAAACGATGAAAAGTGTAAGTGCATTACCTGCTTCAGACTGGAAATTATTTAGCCCCTGGCGGACGACGGGTCATGTGTTGTTTAATTGGAAAGACGATAATCACTGCTTTGTATTTAATTACATAACCAGACCCGATAGCTTGAATTTGTATGAACTGAATTTCATCCATCAAAGAGTCTATTCCCTGAATATTCCGATTGCACAAAAAAATGAGATTCATTGGAAAAGCAGCATTACCTTCCTTACTGATAGTACAATAGCCGTCAATAGCAGTTTTCAAAACGGTATTTATCTATTCCACTTTGATTCCCTCGCTAACTCCTTGGTTTATACTGGAAAATTTCTAACTGGTGTTCAATGCAACAGGATTTTTAGGGACAAAGAAAAGCGACTGTGGATCAGTTCGGATGATGGTATTTTTAAGCAGTCATTTCAGAAATCCCTTTTTCATAATACTTATATCCGCGACATAGGCAGAGAACATAATATAGACAATTTTGTCAATGGTTTTGCAGCGATTGGAGATAATTTGTTTGTTAGTATTTACGCTACGGGCGTTTTACGATATGGACTTCAGGACAAACTGCCAGTGGCGGGAAACGGGAAAATGATCACAGGGATCAAACTTCCCTGGAACATTATTCGAACGTCGAAAGATAGTTTATTGATACCTACCCAGGAGGGTGCATTTATTTTGAATGCAGACAAAGAAAACAAGAGCAGGTTTTGGAAACCGGGATTACCACCATCCTTAGATAAGGTCGCGATTACTTCCATATTACTGGACAGCCGGAACCGTTTATGGATGGGTATGGGAAAGGGATTTGGTGTTTTTATGATAAATCTCAATAATCACCTCAACAAGATTTTTGAGCCTGGGCTTGGTCCCTACCCTTTTCCCATCAGATACCCGCTTGCGATGACGGAAGATCAGAAAGGTAATATCTGGATGTCGGGCATCGAGGGAATTACCCGATGGAACCAAGCCAAACAACAATTTGATACATTAATAAAACATATTCCCGGTCTTTCAGAGGATATATCAGGTCAATGGATTTCCGTTCAGGCCGATAAATCAGGCAACCTTTGGATTTGTCCTGAAGAATTTGTGCTGATAAAATGGAACCTTGCCAATGGTTTATTCAAAATTTTTCGTACGCCAGTCACTACCGGAGCATTGAGGGCACACCAGATTGAGGGTCCGTGGAATGGTATTTTGTGGATTCCCACAAACGCAGGCTTACTGTCTTTTGACGTCAATACCGAGAAATTTAAGTTAATCAGGGAAGAAGATGGTCTGCCGGGAGACAATGCGATCGATGGAAGAATGTATTTTGATTCAACAGAAGGCAAAATCTACGCTGGCTTTGATAAAGCTTTTACCTGGTTTGAACCTAAGAAACTTTTGCGTACTGAACGCATCCCACTTACCTACATCACAGATATTCGGGCGATAGGAGATTCTTTTTCAAACGCAGGTTATGATCAGGCCAGATTTACCCACGACCACAACTCAATTAGTATCAGTTTTGCAGGTATTAATTTTGATAACGGCCAATCAAACCAATATGCTTACCGGATATTTGAGAATCAACCAGCGGGCTGGATATCAATCGGCTCTCAGAAGACGCTGAATTTTGCCAATTTAAAGCCGGGGAAATATACTTTTCAGGTAAAAACAGCCGGCACGGATGATATAAATAATAATGGAGCTGCGAGTCTTATGCTGATCATCTCTCCCGCCTTTTACCAAACGTATTGGTTTTTTACCATTTGTTTGCTGATTATTGCATTAACATTATATGCACTTTATCGGTATCGTATTCAACAATTGCTCAGGGTGCAGAAAGTTCGCATTAATATATCATCGGACCTTCATGATGATATCGGCGCCCGACTGACAAACATGAACATCTTAACCATGTTGAGTGAGCAGAATCTTGGAAACCCCGAAATCTCCGGAACTTACCTTTCCAGAATCTCCGGCGAGATCCAGTCGTCCGGAGAGGCCCTTGACGATATTGTCTGGAGCATTAACAGCAACTACGATTCCCTTGCCGAAACGATTGCGCGTATGCGCCGGTACGCTGCAGAGCAATTTGAACCAACGAATATCGCTTTTGAATTCAAAACGGATGTTTTTAGAATTCATCATAAATTAATGATGGATCAGCGAAGAGATTTGTTTATGGTTTATAAAGAGTCAATTACCAATATCTTAAGGCACTCGGGCGCATCAAAGGTTTCGATAAATATAATGAACATAAAAAAACAGCTGCATGTGTCCATCACCGATAACGGAAAAGGATTTGACCTGTCGAAACCAACTCACCGGCACGGAATCCTAAATATGCACACGCGTATTAAGAAATGGCAAGGTAAACTCACCATCGAGTCTTCTCCTGTTTCCGGCACCACAATTATTATCTGTCTGCCTTGACCCCACTAACCGGTAAAGGGGATTTTATTGACCTCCGATCGATTTACCTTTATGCCTGATATGGCGATTAGCATCATCATTTTTGAGGACAACGAGCAATTGAGACAATCCCTGGTTGTACTTCTAAAAAGTTCATCGGAATTCTCTGTTATTGGTGATTACGGTCATTGCCTCGACGCATCAAATATTGTCAGGCGGTTAAAACCTGATGTGGTGATCATGGATATAGATCTGCCAGAACAAAACGGGATTCATGGCACGCGGATGATTAAGGAAGCCAGACCGGAAACTCTGGTGATTATGTACACCATGTTTGAAGACGATAAAAAAATATTCGACAGCCTATGCGCGGGAGCCAATGGATATATATTAAAGATTACCACACCTTATAAATTATTCGATGCGATTAAAGAAGTAACAGAAGGTGGCGCGCCCATGTCCCCGACCATAGCCAAACGGGTGTTACAGTCTTTTCAACAAAGAAATATAAAACAGGCTTATGACCTGTCAGTAAGGGAAAATGAAATTCTCGAACTACTTACAGAAGGATATAGTATCAAATTAATTGCCTCCGAACTGAAAATAGCCTATGAAACCGTTCGCTCCCACCTCAAAAATATCTACCCAAAGCTGCACGTAAACTGTGGCAAAGAAGCCATAGCCAAAGTACTGAAAGAAAAAATACTATAGCCGAAAGCAGCTACCCTTAAAAAGGGATTGTATTTGACTTCAATCTGATTCATTTTTGGTGAAACACCGGGGTCAGTTTTAACAGATTACAAATCTGTTCCCTCCGCTCAAAAATGCAGACATGAAAACCAATACTATCCTAAGATTCATTTTTTGTAATATCATTATATTATTGGGTTGCGGCAAAAGCAATGGCCCGACCCCGGGCGGCAGCACTAAAACCTGGTTGGTTAAAGATCTTGCCATTCACGGCGGATGTGCCGTTGGAGGGCCGGCCGCCCTGGCACATTATACCTTTACTTATGACAATGCTGCCCGGATTGTTCAGTTTGATTATTCCGGTTGCCTCCCTCTGGCTCACTATGAGGTAGTTTATAATAGCCAGGGTAAAATATCCAATATCAACCACTTTCAGAACAACTTATCCGCGCCGCCCAGTTGGTTAATTACTTATAGCGGTGATTTTGTAAAAACAGTTGTTCCGGAGAATAATGACACTGCAAATTATCCGGCAAAAACCCTGAGCTGGAACATTAACAATAACAAGGAACTAGATGGAGTACGTTTTAACAAAACTCAGTTTGGATCGGGTGGGACCTTATTTTATAACTACGTTTCAAACGCCTTGCAGTCGTCTTATATAGTGGATGATCTGGGACGCAAGCAGGACCTGTGGGCCAGTTATGCGCCCAACCCCTCAGCACCGGCTCTTGGAAACCCCTTTCAGGTGGGACGCACACACGAGCAAAAATTTCTATATTATTTTTTCCTTTTTGGTGTGATAGATGACTACGACGTATTGGGCGATGGTTTGCCAAATGGTATTTATGAAGGTTATACATATTCAGGCGTAAATAAAATACCCTCTTATCACTTTTTTAATTCCTATACGCTGGACAGTAATAAAAATCTATCCAGGATTGCAAGATCCCTGGCACTGGACGCACCCGCTTTCAGCACATATTCCCAAAATTTTACGGTTGATGTGACTTATGAACAGCATTGAATCAAGAAAAATTCATGACCAATCACAGATTTTTTTCTTATCGTTACAGGCTTTTAGTCTTACTATTCTTCTTTACTTTAATTACATACCTGGACAGAACATCTATTTCTCTGGTCGGCGTAAGAATTAAACATGCATTCAATCTAAACAATGAACAGTTCGGCTGGGTACTGGGTTCTTTTGCATTGGCGTACGCCTTATTTGAAATTCCTTCTGGTATATTGGGAGATCGGATAGGTCAGCGCGCTGTATTTATCCGCATCGTACTCTGGTGGTCTGTATTTACTGCGATGACGGGACTGGCGACTGGATTTTATTCCTTACTGGGTATCCGGTTTCTGTTTGGCATGGGAGAATCGGGAGCTTACCCAACTTGTTCTGGCGTAATAGCCCGGTGGTTCCCCATAAAGGAAATTGCAAGAAGTTCTTCCGTTTTACTTTTGGGTTCGACTACAGGGGCGGCATTGGCTCCCCTGATCGTGATTCCTATCGCGGCGGCATTGGGATGGCGTGCAACTTTTTTTGTAAATGGCATAATAGGCATACTCTGGGTGTTGGTTTGCTGGATCTGGTTTAGGAATTTTCCATCGGAAATGCATCATATTTCAAAATCGGAACTTATTTTGATAGAAAATAACCGCAGATTTCATAACAAAAGGAATCGGATCCAATGGACCCGATTAATCAGAAATCCTACGATTTGGGCTTTGTCTGCCATGTTCTTTTGTTCCCAATGTTTAAATTACTTTTTCTTAGGCTGGATGCCTGTTTATCTTCAGGAGGGGCGGCATTTTTCTGAGGGAGCAATGAAAATGACCACGTCGGCAGTTTTCATAGGAGCCCTGGTTGGTGGATCGGTAGCTGGGTTTGTCAGTGACTGGCTGGTAACTAAAAAGGGGTTGAGGTTTGGACGATGTCTGGTTGGATTCCTTTCATTTGCTGTCATGGGCATGTTAATTTTCACCCTTGCTTTCACAGCGAATAACCATATAGCGATCGCCTGCCTGATTTTATCCTATTTTTTTTACCTCCCTTCTGTGGTATCTTCCGTTTCGACCTGTATTGACTTGGGTAAAGAAAATGCAGGAACCATTACCGGTATAATGAATTTCTTCGGCCAGTTCGGTTCTTTTAGCCTGTCGGTTTATTTTGGCCGAATGGCGGAGGTCTCTCATGGTTTTAAAACACCTTTGATTGGACTGTCAATGGTATTACTGATCGGAGCAATTCTTTGGCTTTTTATTAATCCTGCAGCGTCTTTACAGGTTGACCCATCGTAGACCCCATTTCAATGTTTTTTATGAATACACAAGATAAACACTTCCACATGGGCGACGAATATGAAATTCATTCGTCTTCACAAAAATCTGTAGGGAGAAAAGTGATTGAAACTACAATTGAGCTGGCAAAGTTGTCATTTAACAGTCCCTCACTCATCAGGACATTGGATATTGCCTGTGGCCCGGGCAACCTGACTATTGAACTACTGCATTCGCTGGAACATAATTTCCCCGGTGTTAAAATCGAATTGATGGGATTAGACTACAGTGAAAGCAATGTGAAACGGCTTATAGTGAATTCGGGCGGAAGAATTAAGGGAATCACTGCCTCGTTTTATGAGCTTCCTGAAGAGACAAGAGGACAAGATATAATAACTTCCAACGAGGGACTACACTGGCAGCCACCCTATAAGATGAACCAGATCCACAACGACCTCATGACAACAGGTGAAAAAGAAAAATATCAAAACTGGGCTTTGAAAAACCTCACCCGCGTTTTTAAAAACATATTTGAGTCTTTGCAAAACGATGGCATTGCTGTACTCCAATTTGGCCATGAAGGTCAACTTAAAAATCTATGGGGTTTAATTTATGACTTATTCCGCGGCGCCGCATTCAAAGAGTATACGTCAAAAATTAACTTCCCCGTTTATCATCCCTCCATAGACAATATCCAATTTGCTCTGAAAAAGGCAGGGTTTTCAGGCCGGCTTACCGAAATCATTGCCTATGAAGAGGACTTTTCAGAAGACAGCCCTCGGGCGATCACTAATTTCTTTAAAGCGGTTTCGCAACCTGGTTTCAGCCAGTTTATGAATTACGATACATTAACGTCCTTTTATAATAAAATGGAGGAGAAGTTAGAAAGTATAAATTTAAAAGAATTCAGGAAAAATCAGTGGCACCGCACAATAATCAAGTTAAAAAAGGCCTGAAATAAAATAGCTCGCACAGTTGCAGCGTCTGTTAAACAGGTGATTCTTTAAAATTTAAATCATAAATAATATTAAAATAATGAGGCGTCAGTTTGAACATTTTCACATGAGCGAAGATTATGAACTTAATTCTTTATCACAAAAGATAACGGGACGACACGTCATTCAGCAGGTGATACAAATGGCCAGGGCACAATTTAAAAATCCGGAAAGGCTCAGAGCGCTGGATATAGCCTGCGGACCTGGCAATCTGACTATTGAGCTCCTACACGCTCTGGAGGAAAGCTTTCCAAATACTAAAATTGTTCTGGCAGGATTAGATTTTAGCGAAAAAAATGTAAATATTCTTATCGAAGCCTCCAAAGGAACTGTGGAGGGGATCGTGGGCTCATTTTATGAATTTCCGTCTGCAATAAAAAATGAAGATATTATTTTCTCCAACCATGGACTTCACTGGCAGCCTCCATATGAAATGAACAATGTAATTTATTCCTACCTGGATTCCAAAGAACGAGCGAAATATGAAACATGGGCCTTAAAAAATTTCAAAAAGACTCTTGTAAATATCTACAAAGCCATGAGGGAAGGCGCTATTGCCGTGATTCAGTTTGGGCGTGAAGGACAAATTCAAAAACTATGGGAATTGGTTAATAAGATTTTTGATGATCCGCCATTCAGGGAATATAGAAACAAGGTGAATTTTCCAGTGTATCACCCTTCCGTTGCGAATATGTATTCTTCTCTTGATGAAGCCGGATTTGCAAAAGAAAACATTGAAATCAATGTTCTTGCAGAAGATTTGGCAGAAGATACATCATCATCTATAACTAAGTTCCTGCGGGGATTTACCGGACCTGGAATTGGTCAATTCTTCGATCAGGAAAAAGTTGAGTTATTCTACCACACTATAGAAGAAAAACTGAGTCATAGTGACATCAATGAATTCAGGAAAGGACAGTTGCTCACTACAATAATAAAATTGAAAAAACCTGGTTGAAGGCATGGCAGTGAAAAATCTCATATGTTCAGACCTGCTCGCCGCTACCGCGATAAATAATTACTTAACAGAGTTCATATGGAAATTGAAGTCCCTGTAAAGCAATATCACTGGCTTGTTGTTAGCGCAATTTTAGTTTCCGCCCTCGGATATTTCGTGGATTTATATGATTTATTTATTTTTAATGTAGTGCGTACGGAGAGCCTTACCAGTTTAGGTGTAGCGCAAAAGGATTTGCTTTCCGTGGGTATCGGCATATTGGATTGGACCTTTACCGGTATGGTGTTGGGCGGAGTTATATGGGGAATGTTGGGTGATAGAAAAGGTCGGCTGAAAGTTCTTTTTGGGTCTATTATAATATATTCTTTGGCAAACCTTGCCACGGCTTATATTGAGACGGTATCACAATATAAATTGCTTCGGTTCATTTCGGGGTTTGGATTAGCGGGAGAATTAGGCGCTGGTGTCACACTGGTTTGTGAGCTTATGACCCCTGCAAAAAGAGGTTACGGCCCAATGCTGATTGCTGCCATGGGATTGTACGGTATCGTACTTGCTTCCTATATCTCGCATCATTTCTATTGGCGCACTGCATATATCATCGGAAGCTGCATGGGCGCCGTTTTACTTGTATTGAGAGTCAGCGTTTCTGAAAGCGCCCTTTTTAAAAAAACGCTAAAAATCCATTCTGTCAGCCGGGGAAAATTCTGGTTACTCATTACAAGGAAAAAATTATTTTTGAAATATCTGAAACTGATATTGATTGGATTGCCGACTTTTTTGATCGTCGGAGTAATTGTGACTGGTGCACCTGAATTTGGCAAACAATTCAGTATGAAGGAAATTCCTAATGCCGGAACAGCTGTCGCTGTTTATTATATATGTACCTCCACGATCGAAATCTTTTCAGGTTTTCTAAGTCAGCTGTTAAGAAGCAGAAAAAAAGCAATCTGTATATTTCTTTTTATTCAGCTTTCGGGTATTATATGGTTCCTTTACATACCCCCGCATTCACTATTTGGATTTTATGCAAGATGTGGCCTGGTTGGGGCTACGTACTGGCCGGTATTAATGACGACCGTTTCAGAACAATTTGGAACTAACCTGAGAGCCACTGCGACAACCACTATTCCAAATTTTATCAGGGCAGGCTTCATTCCCCTCTCATTTATTTTTCAGCTGATCAGGCCTTCCCTGGGATTGATAAATAGCGCTGGCATTTTAGCGATATCCGCCATTTTCATTTCATTCGTTTCAGCTGGACTCACAAAGGAAACATTTGGCAAAGACCTCGATTTTTGCGAGAGCTGATTTTTTATAAAGGATTCACCAGCATCCTCAAACATTTTTTCAAGCAACGCATGGTAAACTTTCAATACACAGTGGATACCTACGCAGGAAAGGTCATTGAGAATTCGATTAACGGGCCCACGGAATTGTGTGTTGACAGCTATGGCTTTTTGTATGTGGCCGAAACCAATCACAACGCCATTCTGAAAGTCGATCCGATAGCTCACCTTGTCGGGCCTTTTACCGGTGCCTTTAATGCGCCAGGATGCCTGGACGATCCATTTGGAAACGGTGATCCTTCGCTGACCTTCCCGAGCAATCTATGGATCAGTGACGATATCATATATATCGGAGATTACGGTTGCGGCAATGCAAAAACCTGCACGACCACCGGAAATTCTCAGGCGATTTCGTATCTTAATCCAAACAATATTTCCGTAGATCCCAATGGCGCCTGTGTGGATTACAAGGGAAATATTTTTTTATTCGACACCTACCAGGGCATGTTTGAAATCCGGGCTGCTGACCACATCATAGTACCCATCGGAAACGGCACGCAATTCGGGATTATCAGCTCGATGACGATGGACGCGGCCAACAAAAATATTTTTATATCTGCGGGTCATAAGATTATAGAGATCTCGGATGGATCGATATCGACTCTTGCCGGATCGGACTCCCTTGGAAATAATGATGGGGCCGGAGCAAAAGCTTCTTTCGGTGGTCCAATGGTTATCTGCACGGATCCAGATGGAAATATTTATGTGGCCGATATAAATAACAACCTGATTCGCGAGGTTTCGGCGAATGGTTTGGTTACCACAATTGCCGGCGATGGGAAACAGGGATATAAGGATGGAACAGGGAAAAATGCGGAATTCTACGCTCCATCCGGTATCGCATTCACTACATCCGGAGATAACAATGTGCTGTACGTAAGCGATTTTTATAATAATGTAATCAGGCGAATTACATTTCCAAAACAATAGACCTTGGGAAAGCCGCAATAGACCTTCTACTTCGCATCTGCCGCGACCTTCAACGCGCCGATGTCCAGCTTGATCATTTTCATCATGGCTTGCATGACGCGACCTGCCTTTGCCCTGTCCTGATCGCTTAGCAGCTGGGACAAAATGATAGGCGTTATCTGCCAATAAAGACCAAATCTGTCTTTTAGCCAACCGCAGGCAATCTCCTTGCCGCCACCCTCAAGGAGCTTGTTCCAATAGTAATCGACCTCTTCCTGAGAGCCGCAGTTGACCGTAAGAGAGATAGCATCAGTCAGGGGATGACCAGGACCTCCATTCATCAAAATAATTTCCTGCCCTTCCAGCTGAATCGATGCTACCAGCAAGACCCCTTCCGGCCCGGGTGCACCTGGTGGGTTACGGGCGACCCTCATTATCTTTGAGTCTTTGAAAATGGAAAGATAAAGGTTCATCGCTTCTTCCGCATTGTTGTCGAACCAGATGAAAGGACTGATCTTTTGCATAAAAAGGATTTTTATGGTTTGTTATTTGCAACAGCAAACATCATTCCCGGATTTTAGTTCCCGGCCTCCTTCCTTTTGTTCTACGAGTTCGGAAAATGGTTCGAACCAATTCCCCTACGCGCCATCCCTCGTTGCCCAATAACCCCACAATATTTATCATCACGGCAGAAACGGAGAGAATGGCTGCCAATCGAAAATTATGCTTAAACGTTCTAGCTCTGTCTCTTGTCTGAACATGATGTTGGAGTCCCTTTTCGATTAGGGCTTATCCGTTTCTTTTCGCTGAATTTCTTTTACTCTCACCAGGAGAATCATAGCGGCTGCAAGTAGTAGTACCAAAGCCATATAACCCGAGAAAAACTGCCAGTTTGTGATTAAAATGGGGGTATAAGCCGGGTGCAGTTTGTCAGGCCGGAAACTGATATTTTCCAAGGGCTTTTTTGTTTCCAGCTTAATATATGTCAGGATGCTTTTGATATTCGCGGCGGTTAAATCGGGGTGATCGGGCATTGGCACTTTGTTGAACTTTTCATACAGATCTGTAGCTGCTTTGTCGCCACCCTTAATCACCGTCTGAGACGAGTGTACAAATTTTATGATCCAGTCTTCTGAATGCCTTTCGTAGACACCCGCCAGGGCCGGGCCGACAATAATTTTATTCACGTTATGACAGCTGGCGCATCGGCTCGTGAACATCAACTTTCCATCATCCACTGGTGGAATGGAAAAAACACAGGTCATTATGAATAGAGCAAGTATTGAGATAACTAATTTCTTTTTCATCGGCTCGTGCAGATTTATAAATTAAATTCGATTTTTAACTTGTCGATATCATGAATAAGGCTGTTCACCTCAGCTTCCTCGGTTCCCTTATAATATCCTCTGATCTTTCCCATAGGATCAATCAGCACCAGATTTTCACTATGAATAAAATCTGCCGGGCCACCGTCTCCGTCGGTTGCGACGATCATTAAATCCTTCCGAGCAAAACGGTATAACGCCATCTTTTCTCCTGTTAGCAAATGCCAGTTTGAACCAATGCCCATGTAATCCGCATAATTTTTTAGTTTTCCCACACTGTCTCTTTCCGGATCTACAGTAAACGAACTGATGATAATGTTTTTGCCCGCATAGGCCTGTACTCTTTTTAATTGGTAAACCACTTTCGGACATACAGCAGGGCAACTGGTGAAGAAAAAATCAGCAACAACGATTTTGCCTTTCCATATCTGGTTATCTACAAATTGTCCCTTCTGGTCTTTAAAATGGAAAGAACTTATGACATGATTTTCCGGTCCTAAAAACGGCAACCTTTGAATATGCTTCTCATACCATTGTGCGATTCCAAATACACTCAATGGAACGACGATGACTACAATTACAAAAAGATATATTCCTTTTCCGTTTTTCATTTTTTGAGAGCGTAATATTTGATCACTGATTATAAATATTGGGTTTAATGGCTGGCTGTATGGAAACGGGATTGTCGGGTGTAAAAGCCGGTGCACCGGGACCCGGATTTTTAGTAGCACTGTAAAAAGCGGGCACATAGGCAAGAAGTATAATAATACCCATGATAATTAGCCAGGGTTTAAATGTATCAAATAACGGAATACGTTTTTCGTCGTGCAGCGCTTCACTAACTGGCAAGTCGAGGCCACCAACTTGCGTCTTTTTACTGAACATAGTTCCGAAAAACACGATGAAAAAAAGCACCGCGGCAAATGTCATGAGAATACCGCCGCACAAAGCCAGCATCGTAGTCGGAACCCATTCCGGTGTAAACAACTCATTTTTTGGATTGAGGTAGGTCATACCCAGATTCGTTCTCCTGGGTTCTCCGATTAAGCCACCCCAGGAAAGGCCGGTAGAAAATATCAGGATACCAATCACCCAGAGATAAGGAATGATCACGTTTACCCTCGGAAGAAATATTTTTTTGCCGGCAATGCCGCTGTATAGATATAAACTCATTCCAATGATACTCAGGAAAACAGGTCCAGCAACAGTCATATGAAAATGGCCAGGCAGCCAGGCCGTATTGTGCACCACGGCATTTAGCTGGCCGGATGCATTCACGATACCCGTCAGTCCGCCGAAAATGAAAAGAATCAACCCGCAAATCAGATAAGCAAACAAATATTTATTCGGATCCAGATAAGGTAATTTGCCGAAGAATCCGAGCAAGCCTTTTGAACCGCGTTTCTTTCCTGCATATTCGAGTGATGCCGCCAGTGTAAATGCGGTTATAAAACTCGGAATTGCAACACCAAATGTCAGCAGACCCTGAAACATTTTAATTCCTCTGGGGATAGAAGGATCGCTGAACTGGTGATGCACACCGACCGGAACTGAAAAAAGCAGAAAGAGAAAAAGTGAAATTCGTCCGGCGAGATCTGAAAACAATTTACCACCGGCCAGTTTGGGCAACATCGTATAATACATGATGTAGGCCGGCAGCAACCAGAAGTACACCAGCGCATGACCAAAAAACCAGAATAAGGTTCGGGCGAGCGTTACGTTGATTGTCGCCTTCCAGCCCATGGCCCATGGCAGTAATAAAACCAACACTTCATAAGCTACAGCCAGTGTACAGATAAACCAGATGGTAAAATTAACAAGCGTACCAACAACAGCCAGCGGCGTTTTTATAAGGGGGTTTTCTCTTTTCCAGCTCACGTAAATATTTGCCCAGCTAAATAGAGGAACCCAGGAACCAACAATCAGTAAAGCGGCACCCAAATAAAATAAAGGATGCGCTTTTAGTGGAGGATAGAAAGTATACAGAACAGATGCCTTACCCGACAGCATTGCCCAGGCTGCCATCCCCGTTCCAACGGTCATCAGCCAAAAGCTTAACCAGGCTACCCACTTATGCGGCTCCCTTTTAAAATAGAAAGCAATCGTTGCATGGCCAAAAGCCACAGCAAAAAACGAAGTCAAAACAATCGCATTGATAACACCATGTAAAGTAAGTCCCTGATAGTAATCCAGGTGTGCAAAAGATGACTGATGAATAACACCCGCCCGGTAAATGGTTTGCATTAGCCCATGATAAATACCGATGGTTAATAAAGTCAGCGGGATGCCCAGTTCCCAGTAAATCAGCCGTTTTAGAGATTTTGAAATCTGCATGATCTTATTTTTCGAAAGGTTAGTTTTTGGAAGGTTCATTCACAATCACTTCAGCCTGCATGGACTGATGGCCGATGCCACAATATTCATGACAGGTGATTTTATATATTCCGACTTTCTCAAACTTCACCGTAGTCTTGTTGATATTGCCATAGATGGCCATCATATTTACGTCCTTATCATTTATATGGAACCCGTGTACAACGTCTTTGGATGTAACAAAAAAATCCACTTCACTTCCCACCGGGACCTCAATCTGTCTCGGCTGAAACTGCCACATCTGGGCTACCGCATATACCTGATAAGTTTTTTCGTCGAGTTTGGTGATTTTAGGTTCCAGGTAAGCTTTATTGAAGGGTAGGCATTCAGGAAGATCATTATTCTTATTCCTTGCATATAAGATCGAAAAAATGAACAGGGAAAGAACGGCCCCGGTTATTACAATAATCTTTTTCTCGTAAGGATCTACTGCTGACATACTGAACATTTTAAATTCTGGAAAGCATTAAAAAATAAATTCCAAACCAAATCACCATACCGAGTAAGATCAGCAATACAAAAAAGGCGACGGCCCCTTTCGGTCTGAAGGCCTGGTCGAATGCGTCGTCAGACATTTTTCGGGACGACTCTACTGATTTACTTTCCATATCTTTTAATTGTAAAAACAAAATTATTTTAGCAGTAGAACTTGTTTTATGACGGCAGGCCGGATTAAACATGATTAAAATCATGTTGTTGCTACGGAGGTTTATGAATCATACGAATACATGATGAAAATCATTTTTATTTCATTTTCAAAAAAATACCTTTGCTTTTAAATATTGTTAAATGCATAGAAATGACTAATGATTTTGACAGATCTGTGAGTGAAATTGTAAGACTTGACCACCGGACGGCAGATGTCTTCAAAAAGTGGCATTTGAATTTTTGTTGCGGCGGAGAAACAGTCCTAAAGCCATTATGTGAATCCAAGGGCCTGGATTTTAATTTAGTCGTAAAAGAGTTGGAAGATGCGACCAGAGACTTTAAGGTTTCCAGTCAAACCACTTTCCATGAATGGAAAATCGATTTTCTGATTGATTTTATCATCCATGTACATCATGACTACATTTATCAGGTTCTGCCAGCTCTAAAAAGTTCACTGGACGCCTTTGCACTAACACACACCCATAAATTTCCGGAGCTGGCTTCACTCACAGGACAGATGGATAAACTTTCCAGGATACTTATGACACATAACCGGCATGAGGACGAAATTATTTTCCCTTATATTAAGCAGATGTATTCAGCCTACAAACGGAATGAAGTGTATGGCAATCTTTTTGTTCGAACCCTTCGGAAACCCCTGCATATTGTGGTAAAAGATCAGCTGGAGATTGATGAATTACTCGCCGGTTTGAAGCATCTTACAAAGAATTTTAAGCCACCCCCCATAGTCTGTTCCAGCTATCAGGTACTGATTTCGAAACTGGAGGAGCTCTGGGAAAACCTGATTCAGCACCAATTTTTAGAGCGTAACGTATTGTTTCCCAAAGCAATAGAAATTGAACAAAAACTATTGAACGGTGAAACATCCGTAAATTTGGTCAAAGGACCTTAAATGAAATACAATCCGGTTCACCTGGCTTCCCTTTTCGAAAACGCAACGGAAGGCATCGTGGTGAGCAATAGCCTGGGAAATATCATCCTGGTTAATCCGGCAGCCTGCACAGTATTTGGGTATCCGCCCGAAGAATTAATTGGTCAAAAAATAGAAGTTCTGATACCGAGTAAAGCCAAAATCAATCATGTCAAACTAAGAGAAGGGTTTTACCAGGATCCAAAAAACCGCGTGATGGGTCATAACCGTGATTTGCTGGCCGGCAAAAAAAACGGTGAAACATTCCCAGTGGAAGTCAGTTTGAGCACCTATGTGCAAAATGACGAACGATATGTTATTGCTTTTATCATCGATATCACGAAACGTAAGGAAATTGAGAGGAATATGATTCGTCAGCAACAAGAACTGGAAAAGGTAACCGATGACATGCGCATGTTAAATGCCGATTTGGAAGTCAAGGTGGAAGAACGAACCATTATCCTAAAAGAAGCTCTTCAGCGTCTTGAAGAATCACAATATGAATTAAATCAGGCACTCGACAAAGAAAGACAACTCAATGAAATAAAAAGCCGGTTTGTTTCGATGGCCTCGCATGAATTCAGAACTCCATTGAGTACCGTTCTGTCGTCCGCTTCCCTGATTGACAAATACACCAGCTCGACGGAGCAGGAAAAAAGATCAAAGCATGTCGAAAAAATTAAAAATTCCGTCAAACATTTAAATACTCTGCTGGAGGATTTTCTTTCCCTGGGCAAACTGGAAGAAGGAAAAATCGGAATCCATTATCATGAATTCAGCCTGGAAGAGTTGATTAAGGATACGTTAGAAGAAATGAATCCCACTCTAAAATCCGGACAACAGTTTATCTATAAGAATTCCTGCAAAAATTTAATTATCAGCGATAAAAATTTAATCCGAAACATTCTTTTCAACCTGGTCTCCAATGCTATTAAGTTCTCGGAAATAAATTCATCAATACTTATTCGCAGTAAGTCTAAAGAAGGCTTAACTTATGTATGTGTTAAAGATGAAGGAGTTGGCATTTCCGCTGAAGATAAAGAGCACCTTTTCAGTTCTTTTTTCAGAGGCAAAAACGTTATCAACATAGAGGGAACCGGTCTGGGTTTACATATCGTGAAGCGCTATGTGGACCTTCTTGGTGGTTCCATTCATCTCGAAAGCGAGCTGGATAAGGGAACCACGGTAAGTTTTTCAATTCCAACAAAATCATAAAATATGCCTTCAACAGTTCTTGTCATTGACGATAATAAAGATATCCGGGAAAATACAGCTGAAATACTCGATCTGGCCGGCTATATCACCCTGACGGCCGAGAATGGTAAAAAAGGTGTGGAAATAGCTGTCAGAGAAAAACCTTCCATTATTGTATGTGATATTATGATGCCTGAACTCGATGGTTACGGCGTGCTTCATTTGCTCCGTAAAAATCCCGAAACGGAACATATCCCCTTTATTTTTCTGACCGCTAAGATTGAAAGAACTGACTTTAGAAAAGGTATGGAAATGGGCGCCGACGACTATATAACGAAGCCTTTTGAAGATATTGAATTGTTAAATGCCGTTGAAATCAGAATAAAGAAATCAGCAATAGCAAGTCAAAACTATGACAAGTCATTAAAGGGACTAAACCATTTCTTCAGCGATGTAAAGGATGCAGGTCTTATAAATACATTGTCACCTAAATATGATATTGAAAACTATGAACGAAAACAAACACTTTATCACGAAACCAAGAAACCCAGGTTTTTATTTTATCTGGTAAAAGGGAAGGTCAAGGCCTATCAAACACATCCTGATGGAAAGGAATATATCACCAACCTGTATAGTGATGGAGATTTCATAGGTTATTCGGCTTTACTTGAAAACAGTCACTATGACGACTCGGCGATCGCCATCGAAGACTCCGAAATATTAGCCATTCCAAAAGATGATTTTCTCCAAATGGTCTACAATGACATCAGTATTGCTGCCAAGTTTATTCATATCATCTCGAAAAATGTAAAAGAAAAAGAACAAAGATTATTAAACCTGGCCTACAGTTCATTGCGTAAACGGATTGCAACAGCACTCGTTGATATCACTACCAAGTTTCATCTGAACGACAAGGTGATGGCAATAGAAATCTCACGGGAAGAAATTGCGCAATATGTTGGTACTGCAACGGAATCCCTGATTCGCACACTGAGCGATTTTAAGGCGGAAAAGTTGATTGAGATAAAAAATGGGAAGGTCATCGTAAACAGCACGGAAAACCTCAAAAAGCTACTATACTGATTGCAATACGTCAACAAAAGAAAACTGACCTGCATATTTATTGTACATGACTAAAATCATATGGAGTTCACTTTAAACTCAGCGTTTAATGCCCACTAATTTTATTGCTTTGTCCTGGAGATTCATCAAACCAGAGATTATGAAAGCAAATATATTCCACATTCAAGGCAATGATACCATACAATGTATTCAGGATCATTTCAGGAGTCTATTTCCTTCGATGCAAATCAGCTTTTTCCAGGATCCTGAAAAATCCAAACAAACAGATCAATGTGTTATGTTTTCCCCAAATGTGAAAGTAAACGGAATAAATCCGCTTGTGAAAGATTTGGCGATTGAGATCACCCCGAATATGCGCGTAGTCGACCTTGAAAAAATCATCAGATCCCTGGGCCTATATGTGCAGATTTCCTGCAGGATCGCGAATCGTCCATCACCTGACACATCTGTATCCAACTGGCTTCTAAGAGACATTTACGGTATTGGTGAATTCAAAGATTCAAATATTACAGGTAAAAAACCTTTTATATCGTCAAAAGGGATTCTATTATAAAATAAATTCAACTATAAGATTATGAAAAAGATTCTACTGCTATGTGATGGAGATCATTTCCCCTCCGGCGCTGTTCGGTTTATCAGGCAGATTAGAGAATCCGAACCGGTATATGTAAAAGGCATGTTTTTTACACCTGTAGATATACTCGAAATGATCCCGGTTGGATTTATTCCTATCTCGGGACCGTACGTTAAATTGAAAGAAAGTGAACAATTACTGGTCAAAAAAAGTCAGGAAAAATTCGCAGAGGCGTTTGAAAATGCAGGTATAAAATATGATATTCATCCCTATGAAGCAGCCTGGGATGTTGACCTTTTAAAAACCGAAAGCCGGTTCGCGGACCTGGTCGTTGTCAGCGAGGAGCTTTTCTGTATAAATATAATGGAAACACAACCCAATTATTTTATGACAGAGGCATTGCGGGCATCAGAATGTCCTGTAGTGGTTATTCCGGAAAATTTTAAATACGTCGAACGTTTAGCCATCGCCTACGACGGCGAAAAAGAATCGATGCACGCCATAAAACAGTTTGTGTATTTATTTCCAGAGCTTGCTGAACTTCCATCGGAAATAGTTCATATCAAAGAAGAAACAAGTGACGATGTGCCTAACCTCGATCTTTTACGCGAATACACATTTTCTCATTTTCAGTCGCAGTACACATCAAAACTGCATTTTGATCCAAAAAAGTATTTTACCACCTGGCTGAAAGAAAAAAAGAACGTATTACTGATCGCCGGATCATTTTCCAGATCTTCTTTCTCAAACAACCTGCGAAAGAGTTTCGCTGAAAATATTATAGCCGAGCATACATGCCCGATTTTTATAGCTCATTTTTCTTAAGTTATAACCTGATTAATACCCAATATCAGTAACCCGTTTTATATATGTATCAATCCCTTCACGAAGCCATGGATCTCATCAGACCAGGCCAAAATCTTTTTATTCAAACCGGAGCCGCTGCGCCACAAGAATTGATCCGCGGGCTCATGGAAAAGGCAAATGAGTTGCGGAACATAACGATTTACCAGATGCATACCGAAGGGGAGGCGCCTTATGGGGATCCCGAATGGAAAGATGTATTTAAGGTTAATTGCTTTTTCATCGGTTCTAATCTCAGAAAAGCTGTCCAGGAAGGAAGGGCGGAATATATCCCCCTGTTTCTCAGTGAAATTCCAAGTCTTTTCAGGAAAAAGATCATTCCGATAGATGTGGCTCTGATCCATGTGTCGTATCCCGATGAGCACGGTTTCTGTTCATTGGGCGTTTCGGTGGATATCGCCCCGGCAGTTCTGGAAACTGCATCCTGTGTGATTGCGCAGGTGAACCCACATATGCCACGCACTTATGGCGACGCGATTATCCATGTCAGTAAACTGGATGCGATGGTAGAGGTGAATGATCCCATACTGGAAACATCCTTAACAGAACCTGGCGAATTAAATATAAAAATTGCCGGGCATGTCGCATCACTCATTGAAGACGGATCAACCCTGCAAATAGGTATTGGGAAAATACCCAATGCCGTACTGAAAGGTCTTTCTGGTCATCAGAAATTAGGTATTCACACAGAAATGTTTTCTGACGGGATCATCGATCTGGTCAATACAGGTGTTATCACCGGTGAGATGAAGAAAAAGAGAAGATTTAAGATTGTTTCCAGTTTTATGATAGGCACTAAACGGCTTTATCAGTTTGTGAACGATAATCCCATCATTGAGATGCTCGATATCGGGTATGTAAACGATGTTCATATCATCAGGCAAAACCCCAAAGTGGTTGCTGTAAACTGCGCTTTGGAAATTGACCTCTCGGGCCAGGTTTGCGCTGATTCGATTGGATCCAGAATGTATTCCGGTGTGGGTGGTCAGATGGATTTTATGCGTGGCGCCTCACTGTCAGAGGGTGGCAAACCGATCATTGCGATGCCGTCGGTAACAGCCAGCGGTGAAAGCAAAATTGTGCCTTTTTTGAAGACCGGTGCAGGCGTTGTCACCACCAGGGCCAATGTTCACTATATCGTAACCGAATACGGGATCGCCTATTTGTACGGCAAAAATCTGACCGAAAGGGCCAGGGAGTTAATAAAAATTGCACACCCCATGCATCGGGAAAGCCTTTCAGAAGCCGCGTATTTCATAGACAAGTCAAAGAGATTAATCCTCCAGTAAACGGTTCCGTTCTTACGTGTATTACTAACCATGACGATAACAAAGAAACCCACCCTATCGGTGGGTTTCCTTGCGAAAACGGCGGTAGACAGCCCGGTTACATAGTATGATTAAGTCATGATTTCAATTTGGCCACACCTTTCTTCTTGAGCGGATGATAATACTTCCCAAGGGGAATGGTAAAAAGCACAAACAGGGCCACCAGGAAAAGCGGATACCTCATCCAGATCACGCCGGCAGCAATTATTATAACGGCGACAAAAATACTTACACGGTTTACAATCTGAACGGCCCGTGCAGGGCTAACACGATACTCCAGAAAAGTATCCAGCATTCTTCCCGCATCCATGGGAAATACAGGCAGCAGGTTCAAAGTTCCCAGGCAGAGATTGATAAATTGCAGCTGAAAAAGAAAATTACCGGCATAGCCAACACCTATATTCTGGGGTTCATCCCAATATGCTTTATAGGGCTGAAGAAAAAATGCTAAAAAGCCGGCGATAGCCAGATTGGATAGTGGTCCCGATGCCAGCATGATTATTTCATAGATTTTTTTTGCGGGTTTTTTAGAGATGCTTGGTAAAGCGCCAATCGGCAACAGAACAACCCCGTTCACATCTATTTTAAATAGCATACCCGTAATTGCCTGAACTATATCATGAATAAAAATGGAAGCCAACAAAGAAACAACCATAATCCCACTCCAGATCCATCCGCCAACTCGGAAATCAGCCACCAGATTGATAACCACAAACCAGATAATTACCAAAATAAAACTCCAGTGGATAGAAAAACGATTCCGAAAAGCGCTTACATAAATTGCCTGCTCCATAAATGGTATTTTTAACGAAATGATCAATCATTGGAGAGAATCACTTTTAACGTTTTCTCCTTCGAAGCCTGTTCAAAACAGGTATATGCCCTGATAATTTCAAAAAGTTTAAAGCGGTGTGTAATCAGTTGTTTTGAATTCAACTTTCCGGATTGTACTGTCTTCATTAACATGGAGGTTGAAATTGTATCCACCAGTCGGGTGGTAATGGTTATATTCTTTCCCCATAAAGTTTCCAGATGAAGTTCCACACTCTTACCGTGTACGCCCACATTGGCGATCTTTCCACCCGGCGCGACGATTGACTGGCAAAGTTCAAAAGTAGCCGGTATGCCCACTGCTTCAATGACCGTATCGACGCCTTTATGATCTGTCAATGCGAGAATTTTCTCAATCGCCATCTCCTTATTGTTATTAATAGTATGCGTTGCCCCCATTTTCCGGGCTACCTCAAGACGGTTTTCATCCGGGTCAATCATAATTAAAACAGAAGGCGAAAAGAACTGCGCTGTTAATAACGCAGCCAGACCTACTGGTCCTGCTCCGACAATAGCCACCGTATCGCCCGGACTGATTTGCCCGTTTAAGACACCGCACTCATAACCGGTCGGAAGAATATCACTCAGCATCACCAGGGCCTCTTCATCACTATTGTCAGGAATTTTATAGAGGCTTGTATCAGCATATGGAATTCGCACATATTCAGCCTGTGTTCCATCAATTAAATGTCCAAGTATCCATCCGCCATTTTCGCAATGTGAATACATGCCTTTTCTGCAATAGTCACAAATACCGCAGGAAGTTATACAGGAAATAAGCACATGGTCCCCTTTTTTGAATTTGGTGACAAAATCACCTGTCTCTTCGATCACACCCACCCCCTCGTGACCAAGTGTACGGCCATCTGTCACTTCCGGAACATCGCCTTTTAATATGTGCAGATCCGTGCCACAAATGGTCGTCTTCGTAATTCGTACAATAGCATCCGTGGCCTTTTGAATAACCGGCTTTTCTTTTTGTTCCCAGGATTTATTACCAGGCCCGTGATAAACGAGTGCTTTCATAAGTTTTAATTTGTAACCTGCAACTTAGTTCCAGGTGATACAAATAATTATGACAGGACGACCGCTATGATATGACATTCGTCATGCATTCACACCGCGCATATGAGCAGAATCATATTCCACTTTGATTAAGTTCATTTTTTATGCTTCAGATTAAGTTGATATTTGAGAAAACGAAACAATATGTTCGGGACACTAAATAATGAGGAAATAGAAACGCTCCTGGTCAGGCCCGACAATATTGATGCCATAAAAGGTACCGTATTTCGTATTCGAACTGGTAAAAAAAAGGGAAATATGAAAAGCAGGAAGGCGCTGCAATCTATTCCTGGGAATAATATATAAATATTTTAAAATTGCCCGATTAAATACAATGAAAACAATATTAGCACCAACCGACTTTTCAACATCTTCGATCAACGCCGTTAACTATGCGGCTGATTTGGCCCTATCTATAAAAGCCAAGCTTGTTTTGTTTCATGCAATTCCATTTCCAATCGCTGTCTCTGAAATATCAGTTCCCGGCGATTTTATTGATGACATGATGGAAGTGGGCCAAAGAGACATGGACGAATTGCATGAAAAAATACAACTCAGAACAAAAAATAGAATATCCGTTACGACGGATATAAAAATTGGAACTGTTGAACAGGAAATAGAAAATATTTCTGCAATAGAAAGACCACTGGCTATTGTCATGGGCATACGCTCTGGTAAAAGCCTTGAGAGAGCACTGATGGGCAGTTCAATTTTTCACATTATGAATCATGTGGGCTTTCCCACCATCATCGTCCCTGAAAATGTTCAGTTTACTGAAGTCAATACCATTGGCATGGCCTGTGATTTTAAAAAAGTGGACGAAAAACTTCCATTTGAAACAATCACAGAATGGCTGTCTCTTTTTAGACCCAATCTTGAAATCATCAATATAGGGAAGAGGGACAACGATTTTAAAGCCGATCAGGTCACTGAATCTATCTCTCTTCAAACACGCTTGGGTGCTTTCGCACCGCGGTTTCACTTTCTGCGCAGTGATAACATTGCAGAGGAACTAAATAAGTTTATAACTACACATCCCCTTGATTTGCTTATGGTCTTTCCGAGAAAACATGGAATCTTTAACCTGTTTCACAAGAAAAAATCAAAGTTCATCATAAACCATAGTCGAGTTCCGATTTTATCAATCCGATAGAAAAGTTTGAACCGGTGATACAGGTCATGATTAGTGTATGAGTTATTGAAGAACTTTAATAAACACTTTTTATGAAAAAAAATATGGGAAATTTCGATCGTATCCTTAGAAGTGCAATTGCCATAATCTTTATTGCTCTAAATGCAAAGGGATTGATTTCCGGAGGAGTGGCTGTTGGCGCAATCATTATTTCAGTTGTCTTTTTTTTAACCAGTCTATTCGGTTTCTGCCCGGTCTATGGATTATTTGGCATGAACAGCCGTAAAACAAGTTAAATGAAAAATATTTTAATTGTTCCTGCAATTCTTGCTTTTTTCACCATCTCTTGTAGCACGGGAAAAAAACTTGATCAGGTAGAACTGCAAAACGCAACGTTGAAGAGCGAAATGACGAAGCTGACAGAACAAAATGCCCAGTTGAGTAACCAGGTATATGCCTTGAATCAAAAAGCAGATAGTTTTAAAACAGCCGGCGATATTGCTACCCATCGCTTCAATGAATTAAGTAATTGCCTGGAACAACAAAGTGATTCATTGCTTCAGATAAAAAGAAAGGCAATAAAAGAACTTAGTTCTTTTGATAATTCACTTGTCAAAGTAAAATACCAGAATGGGATGGTTTATGTCTCCATGCAAGACCAATTCATGTTTCCGAGTGGTAGCACAAAAATCAATCAGGATGGAAAGAAAGCCTTAGCCGTGATTGCAGATATTTTATCTGAATATGATCATGTCAGTGCCATTGTCGTGGGAAATACGGACACTGTTGATATCAGGAACGGATTTTCGGATAACTGGTCACTCAGTACAGAGCGCTCAAATGCCATTGTACGTTATCTTATTAGTCATTATGCGGTAAACCCAGCCAGGCTGATTGCAGCCGGAAAAAGTAAGTTTAGTCCCGTTGCCAGCAATGATACTCCTGAAGGTAGAGCAAAAAACCGCAGAACTGATATTATCTTTAATCCTGATTTAAACAAGCTATGGCTTCTCTCGCAAAAATATCCGTAAAGCATCAAGTGACTGACCATTTCCCGGCAAAACGGACTATCTTAATAGCATAGTCCCTTTTTATTAGTTATGGAACCTTTGTTGGAACATTACTGGAACCTCACATCAGAGAACGCCTTTAAACTGCTTTCCTGTTCTGATAAAGGGCTTTCGGCATCTGAAGCAGAAACAAGGATTCAACGATATGGGCTAAATACGTTCAAAGCAAATTCAGCTTCTTCTGCCTTTATTCTTTTCGTATCACAATTTAAAAGCCCCGTTACGATATTATTGATAGCGGCTGCCCTGCTCTCCATGGCACTGGGCGACTTTACAGATGCCAGCATAATCCTGGTAATTATTCTGGTTAGCAGCTTTCTTGGTTTCTGGCAGGAAAAAGGTGCAGCGAATGCTATTGCTGAGTTATTGAAGATGGTTCAAATCCGATGCCGCATCCTGAGGGATGGCTCGGATAGTGAGTGGCCAGTGGAAAAAGTGGTACCGGGAGATATTATTATTCTTTCAGCAGGAGATGTCATACCCGGCGACAGTTTAATATTGGAATCAAAGGAGTTGTTTATCGACGAAGCGGCATTCACGGGTGAATCTTACCCGGTTGAAAAATATAACGGTATTGTACCGACAGATACCTCTCTTTCCAAGAGAAGCAATTCTTTGTTCATGGGATCTCACGTCATTAGCGGAAAGGCCCGGGCGCTCGTTGTGAGAACAGGCAAATCAACAGAATTCGGTAAAATATCTGACAAGCTTAGGATCAGACCCCCCGAAACGGATTTCGAAAAAGGCATACGTCATTTCGGTTATATGCTCATGGAAATTACACTGGTACTTGTTATTATCATTTTTGCCATCAATGTAATATTACATAAACCCGCATTGGACTCTTTTTTATTTTCGCTTGCATTGGCAGTTGGGCTGACTCCCCAACTCTTGCCCGCAATTATTACGGTAAACCTGGCAACCGGAGCCAGAGCCATGGCCAAAAAGAAAGTTATCGTAAAACGATTATCCTCTATTGAGAATTTTGGAAGCATGAACATCCTTTGTTCTGACAAAACAGGAACCATTACAGAGGGGAAAGTGACCATCAAAGATGCACTGGATATAAATGGAAATCATTCAGAGAAAACGCTCTTGTATGCCGGACTGAATGCCAGTTTACAACAGGGCTTTCACAATCCCATCGACGAAGCCATATGTGCCGTATACAAATCGACTTCAACACAGTATGCCGTTCAATCAGAAATACCATATGATTTTATCCGCAAAAGACTTAGTATCCAGGTTAAGAATGAGAAAGAGAATTTTACCATCACGAAGGGCGCGCTAAATTCAATATTGGAAATATGTAATCAGGCAGAAACGGAAAAAGAAGAATTAATCTCCCTAAAAGACAGAAAGACAGTTATCTTAGAAAAATATCAGCAATTAAGTGCTTCCGGTTACAGGGTCTTAGGGATCGCTTACAAGATGACGGAAAATGATAGAAACTTCACGCGCGATCAGGAAAAAGACATGATTTTTCTAGGATTTATTACTCTTTATGACCCGCCTAAAAAAAATGTTCACGAAACACTGGAGAAGTTGAAACAATTAAGCGTTCAACTGAAACTGATTACCGGTGACAATGCATTGGTGGCGGAAAGCATTGCCCGGCAAATTGGCATTTCCAATCCGATAGTGCTTACAGGACCTCAGCTTCGCCAAATGACTGACGGTGCCATCATGCAACAAGGCGCGCAGGCTGATATTTTTTCTGAGGTCGAGCCCAACCAGAAAGAGCGAATTATCCTTTGTCTGAAAAAAGCAGGTAATGTGGTCGGATTTATGGGAGACGGAATAAATGATGCACCAGCCCTTCACACGGCCGACGTGGGCATATCGGTTGACTCAGCTGTGGATGTTGCCAAGGAAGCCGCAGATATCGTGCTGCTGGATCAAAACCTGGATGTACTTGCAGAAGGAATTATCATTGGACGCAAGACCTTTACCAATACCATGAAATACGTTTTTATGGCTACCAGCGCCAATTTCGGGAATATGTTCAGCATGGCTGGGGCTTCCCTGTTTCTGTCATTTCTTCCATTATTGCCAAAACAAATTCTGCTGACAAACCTTTTAACAGATTTTCCGGAAATGGCAATTGCAACAGACAGGGTTGATAACGCATCCATTGCAAAACCGCATCGCTGGGATATCCGATTCATAAAACGGTTCATGTTAATCTTTGGGTTGCTGAGTTCCGTTTTTGATTATCTGACTTTTGCCGTCTTGCTGTTTGTTCTGAAGGCCAATGAAAAAGTATTTCAGACCGGCTGGTTTCTGGAATCCGTAATTTCCGCCACCCTGATCGTTCTGGTGGTTCGTACACGACTTCCCTTCCTAAAAAGTCTGCCTGGAAAATATTTATCAATTGCAACCGTCCTTATTGTAGCGACTGTTTTGGCGCTTCCATTCACACCGGTTGCCGGTCTTTTTGGATTTAGTCGGTTGCCACTCCGATTTTACGGCTGGATGTTTCTGATCATAGTAGCTTATATCGGTTCTGCGGAAATCCTTAAACAATGGTTCTATAGAAAATTAGAAATAAATTATTGACTTTTTGCACGATGAATATGATTACTGTATTGAACGTTTGAAAACCAGGTTTGCGCCATAAAGAAATACTTGGCGCTATCGACAATAAGTTTGACAAATTAAATGTAAAATGTAAAAAAGTTGAAAATGGCTTACAAGTTTTTGTGACCGGTCAGCCCGGGATGGAAATACATAGTTTGGCATCTTATTTATCTTAATTATCAAGATACTTGATTATTAAGATAATTGTTCTTATATTTATCGCCCGATAAAAATAAAGATGCAATGATGAACCAGCCAGTAAAAAAAACAAATGACTTTGCACCGGCCATCATATTGATGATCATGGCCCCTCTACTCACAGAGGTATTACCGGGCGCAACCCGTTTCAGTTCCCTGTTTGTTTTTCCGATTGAAGTTTGCGTTTGGGGAGGTGGAGCGCTCATGATCCGATATACGGTCAGGCGCTGGAAACTAGGATGGCTGGGTATACTGTTCCTTGCCATTGCCCTGGCGATGGCTGAAGAATTTATCATTCAGCAAACTTCGGTTGCCCCGATGGTGATCCGTATTAAAGGCGTTGACTATGCACGTGCTTTCAATATAAATTATGTTTATCTATTATGGGCCCTGATCTATGAATCTGTATTTGTTGTTTTCCTTCCCATTTTCCTGGTGGAACTTATATTTCCAGGACGGCGGGAAAGGTTTTGGATAAATAAACCTGGCTTCTTTGTGGTCATCCCATTATTCCTGACAGGGGGCTTACTTGCATGGTTTTCATGGACGCGGATTGCAAGAGTCAAAGTTTTTAAGGTGCCTGCTTATAATCCTCCGCTGACAATTTCACTACTCGCTCTGGCAGTCATTGCCGGTTTAGTTTATTTGTCTTTGCGACAGGGAAAAAATAAATCATCTGCTTCCATTAGTCTTAGGAAACCCTGGCCTCCGGTTGTGATAATTGTTTGTGGTCTGATATGGTCTGCCATTTTATTCGGCCTGGTGCTATTGGGATTTGGTATCGCACCTGCATTCCCACCCGTCGCAGCAATCAGCATTGGTGTAGTATTAATATGGGTAGCTTTGTACCTGGTACCCGGATGGACAAATGATCGAAGTTGGCAGCCAAAATATGTTTTTGCTCTGATCTTCGGGGTTATCCTGGGATCGATGCTGGTGAGTTTTATCGGATTTTCCGATACAAAAGGGCCGGATCTATATTTCAAAATCATTACGAATGTAATCGCAATTATTTTATTGATTTTCTTGGGAACAAACGTGAACAAACGAAATTACCTCAGTATCTAAAATATTACTTTTTGAAAACACAACCCACCGTTAATGCGGATCCCGCCGTGTACGAACTGATGGATTCCATAAGAAAACTTACCCGATCCACACTTATATTACAACATGTTATTGCCGGCAAAATCGGACTGAACGTTACAGATGCTGAATGTATCGACTTTCTAAAAGAAATGGGACCCTCTACTGCAGGCGAACTGGCGAAAGCAACCCGGTTGACAACCGGCGTCATAACCAATGTTATCGACCGGTTGGAAAAAGCGGGATTTGTAAAACGCATTGCGGATGTAACTGATCGCAGAAAAGTAATCGGGTCTATATTACCAAAAAAGAATACACGCGCAAAAGCATATTATGATGCACTGGCCGGCGATGTTCAGGAATTCTTTGCAAAATACTCCGCACATCAGCTGAAGTTTCTTAATATGCATACCCGCCAATTAACCGATATTTATCAGGACCGTGTTAACGTGATTGAAAAAACTTAATTGTCATGGAGAAGTCGTGATTTAATAACAAATCCATAGACATCTTTGCAAATCTCAACATACAATTCGCGCATTCCGGAGTGTGGGACATAATTGAAGAGTTTGTTTATGAAGGCTGTAAGGACGTTTAATCAGGTATATTACATTGAAATTGCTATCTGCAGCTTAAGAATACGATCCTTATAATGCTTAATATTGTTCGCCACATGATCAGAAATAATTCGCTTTTTATTTATCTGTTGAAGCGAGTGTCGGCCTTCATCTTTCGGACAAAGACCTTGAAGATATACACCTGCAAATGTTACAGGCACTCACTCCTTATGTGCAGGTTCACCTGATAGTAAAGGACTCAAATCAACAAAATGATATTATTAAAAAGCTTTTACGTATCGGCGTGGATACAATCAAAATAAAATATTTCTATTCTCCCTACTGGCATTTCTGGCTTCGTGATTATGGCGCTGTTTTTATGAAAGGCAACAAAGGGCATCTAATGGGTATTGACTTTGGATTTAATTGCTACGGGAATTGCCTGGCTACATATCAATATGCAAAAACAGTTGATTCGGGAGACAGCTCCATAGCGGCTTCCATGGGGCTTGAAGTAGTAAAAGCAAATATTGTAAGCGAAGGCGGAGATCGTGAATTTAATGGAGATGGGGTAATGATTACCAATGAAGCTGTTGAATTTCAGCGCAATCCTGCAAAGTCAAAAGAACAATTGGAAACTGAAATTAAAAGGGTTTTGCATGTTAATAAAATAATATGGTTGAAATATCCGACCGTAAGTGACATTAAATCGCATATAGCAGGCCGTTTGCCCACAGGTCTCTTTTGTCCCGGGGGAACAGGCGGTCATGTAGATAAACTATGCCGGTTTATAAATAAAAACACTTTGCTGGTGGCAAGAAAGCAGAAGGCAGATTTGCAGATTCATTATCGCAGTTGGATTACAAATATCTGGAAGCAAACTAAACATTTTAAAAAATGCTACTGATGAGGAAGGAAAACACTTTAAAATAGTCGATATGCCGGCACCGGATTTTATTTCGACTACTCACATCGTATCAGATAAGGCCGATGTTTTTAGTATACCGGGTACCCTCCCGGGTGATACCGTACGTTTACTTGCTTCTGCGAGCTACATGAATTTTATTGTTGCAAACGGGGTTGTTCTGATGCCCAAATACTGGAGAACGGGCAATCCCCTCTCACAAAAGGATAAGGACAATCAGTCGCTCCATATTATGCAGGAAAATTTTCCTGATAAAAAAATAATCCAGATAGATGTTACCGAACTAAACTTCGGAGGTGGCGGAATGCATCGTCTGACCCAGCAGCAACCCAGTCTGACTAACAATCCATAGGATTAAAAATCTGGATCTCTCATGAAGAGGCCTGATGAGCCATGCACGTGAAAATCGAACGAGCCGGGAAAAAAACTTGGGTGATAAACCGATTCTGTTCTTGAATACCCGCTCAAATTGTCTGTTACTAAGACAGGAAGCTGAGGCCAGTCGCTCGATGGGTATAAGTCCTCCTCCCTTTACCAGGAACCGCATTGCAGAATCGATCGGCAAAAGCTGTTTTAAATAAATGGATTTTGACAATAGAAATTGCTCAATGACAAGTTTCATTTTGTGAAATGAATCTGT
>Ga0209839_10000165_pt1 | contig 32291 bp, 29 predicted proteins | sample OrgsoiDNA2013050_FD_185800 | JGI IMG/M metagenome (GOLD analysis project Ga0209839, IMG submission 185800) | Permafrost soil microbial communities from the Arctic, to analyse light accelerated degradation of dissolved organic matter (DOM) -... | ecosystem: Environmental > Terrestrial > Soil >... | reverse complement strand
AATCTCGGCCGCAAGACCAAGCGCGGCTTCTACGACTGGTCCAGCGGCAAGGCGGCGAAGAGCGCGCCGGGTGTCGTGCCGCCCGGCTTGGCGGATCGATTGATCCGGCCGCTGGTGGCCGAGGCAGAAGCCGCGTTGGCCGAGGGAATTGTCGCCGATGCCGATCTGGTCGACGCAGGCGCGATTTTCGGCACCGGATTCGCGCCGTTCCGCGGCGGCCCGCTGCATTACGCGTCCACGCGCGCTGGCGGCGACGCCGCACGCGTCTGATACGATGGGTGACAGAAAAAAGAATCGATTGACCGCCGGGAGGAAGATTTGGAAAAGATCTGGCTGAAGTCCTACCCCGCGGGCGTTCCTGCCGAAATCAACATCGATCAATACGCGTCGGTGCGCGAGGTGCTCGAGGATAGCTGTGCGAAATTCGGCTCCCGTCCCGCGTATTCGTGCATGGGGCGGACCATCACCTTCGACGAGCTGGACCGGTTGTCGGCGGCGTTCGGCGCGTTTTTGCAGGGACGCGGCCTGGCCAAGGGAGCCCGCGTCGCGCTGATGATGCCGAACGTGCTGCAGTATCCGGTGTGCCTGTTCGGCATCCTCCGTGCCGGCTACACGGTCGTCAACGTCAACCCGCTTTACACGCCACGCGAGCTCGAGCATCAACTCACCGACAGCGGCGCCGAGATGATCGTCGTGGTCGAAAATTTCGCGCACACGGTCGCCGAAGTTCTTTCCAGGACGCAGGTCAAGCACGTCGTCGTCACGACGATCGGCGGCATGCTCGGCTTGAAGGGAATGCTGGTCGACTTCGTGCTGCGCCACGTCAAGAAAATGATTCCGGCGTGGGACATTCCGGGGGCGATGCCGCTCTCCGATGCGCTGGCGGAGGGCCGCAGGGGCAAGCTCGAGCGGGTCGAGCTCGGTCACGACGACATCGCGTTCCTGCAATACACCGGGGGCACGACAGGCGTTGCCAAGGGCGCGATGCTGCTGCATCGGAACATCGTCGCCAATCTTCTGCAGGCGGGAGCCTGGGTCAAGCCGTTCATCGGCGATCGGCGCCACGTCGTCATCACACCGCTGCCGCTCTATCACATCTTCTCGCTCACGGCGAACTGCCTGACCTTCATGACGCTGGGCGCCGAGAATGTGCTGATCACCAATCCGCGCGACATCCCGGGCCTGGTGAAAGAAATGAGCAAGCACTCCTTTACCGCCTTTACCGGGGTCAACACGCTCTTTAACGCGCTCTTGAACAACGCCGAGTTCCAGAAGCTCGATTTCTCCACCCTGCAGCTGACGCTGGGCGGCGGAATGGCGGTGCAGCAGGCAGTGGCCGAGCGATGGGAGAAAGTGACCGGCAAGGCGCTGATCGAGGCCTACGGGCTGACCGAGACATCGCCTGCTGCAACGATCAATCCACTCGATCTGCCCGAGTACAACGGCGCGATCGGCCTCCCGATTTCCTCGACCGATCTGGTGTTGCGCGACGACGACGGCAAGGAAGTCCCGCTCGGCGAGCGCGGTGAGATCTGCATCAAGGGCCCGCAGGTGATGGCGGGATACTGGAAGCGGCCGGAAGAGACGGCGCAAATCATCGACCGCGATGGGTGGCTGGCGACGGGCGACATCGGCGTGATCGACGAGCGCGGTTTCGTGCGCATCGTCGACCGCAAGAAAGACATGATCCTGGTCTCGGGATTCAACGTGTACCCGAACGAGATCGAAGCGGTGGTGGCGATGCATACGGGTGTGCTCGAGTGCGCCGCGGTCGGCGTGCCGGACGCAAAGTCGGGCGAAGCGGTCAAGCTTTTCGTGGTCAAGAAAGACCCGGCGCTGACAGTGGAAGCGTTGCTCGCGCATTGCCGCGAGCAATTGACCGGATACAAGTGTCCGCGCGACGTTGAGTTCAGGACCGAACTGCCGAAGTCGAACGTGGGCAAGATCCTGCGCCGCGAACTGCGCGACGAGGCGAGAAAGAAGGCGGCGTGAGACAGTCGATTGCCGCGAATTCGCCGGCGCGCCAATCGCAATGACCAAGCTTGCCGAGTCAAAATCGGAAGCGGCTATCGGCGACAGCGTTGCGCTGCCGGACAAGCAGCCCGCGCTGCGCGTGGTTCCCATGCCGGCGGACGCCAACCAGAACGGAGACATTTTCGGCGGCTGGGTCATGTCGCAGGTCGACATCGCGGGCAGCATTCCCGCCGCGCGCCGCGCGCGCGGGCGCGTGGCGACGGTCGCGGTCAATTCGTTCGTATTCCGACAACCGGTGCTGATCGGCGACCTGGTCAGCTTCTACGCCGACATCACTCGCGAAGGCAAGACCTCGATTACGGTCGCGGTGGAAGTGTATGCGCAGCGGAATCCAACCGAAGTCGTGTGCGTCAAGGTTACCGAAGCGAGCCTGACTTATGTCGCCGTCGGCACCGATCGGCGGCCGCGAGAGCTTCCCGCTGAGTGACCGGTGCTGCGAGCCAGTGTATAGTGATCGCCCACGCCCGCCGCATGTCATTCCGGCGCCGGCCGACGATATAAACAAGCTACAACCAAACCACCGATGGAGGATGAACGTGAAGAGAGCTTCTCGATTTCACCGCACGAGGCTTGCCGCAGCCGTGGGAAGCGCCATGTTGTCACTGGCGGCCGGACACACCGGTCTTGCGTATGGCTCGGCATTTGCGCTTCAGGAGCAAAGCGGCAGCGGTTTGGGTAACGCCTTTGCCGGCGGCGCAGCCGCGGCCGAGGACGCAAGCACGATCTTCACCAATCCCGCGGGAATGTCCCGACTGACCGGCATGCAGGCCGCGACCGCCGGAAGCCTCATCTGCCCGTCGGTCAAATTCAGCAACAACGGATCTGTGCCGGCAACTTTCCAGTCGTTGGGCGGAGAGGGCGGCGACGCGGGCGGTTGTGCCGTCGTTCCGGCACTTTATTTTGTAATGCCGATCAACGGCCAGTGGTCGGTCGGCCTGGGCGTGAACGCGCCGTTCGGATTGAAGACCGAATACGATTCCGACTGGATCGGCCGCTTTCAGGCGGTGAAGTCGAAGATCGAGACCATCAATGTCAATCCGGCGGTGTCATTCAAGGCGAACGACATGGTCTCGATCGGCGGCGGGTTCAATTATCAGCACCTCAAGGCGGAGCTTACCAATCGCGTCAACTACGCCGGCGCGATCGGGCAAGCTGCTGCGGCAGCCGCTGCCGCAGGGCAGATTCCGGCGGCCGCGATCACCCCGATCCTGACCGCGTACTCCGGCGCGCAGACCGACGCCAAGATTACCGGCAACGACGGCGCCTGGGGCTGGAACATCGGCGTCCTGGTCAACATCGACCCGCAGACGCGCTTCGGCGCGTCGTATCGGTCCACCGTCAAATACAACGTCAATGGCAACGCCGAATTCACCAATCCCGGCGTCCCGGCGCTGCCGGCGTCACTTGCTCCGGTTGCGGGCGCGCTCGCCAACGCGGTCAATGCCGTGCTTGCGAACGGCGGCATCAATCTCGACATCAAGCTGCCCGACACCGCCAATGTGTCGATATTCCGGCAGCTCGACAGCAAGTGGGATGTGATGGCCGATGCGCAGTACACTGGCTGGGGCACGGTGCAAAACCTCACGGTCGTGCGCAGTACGGGTACCGTCCTGTCGAACACGCCCGAGAATTTCCGCAACACATGGCGCGGTTCGGTCGGGGCGAACTATCACTACAACGATCAATGGATGCTCCGCGGCGGTTTTGCGTACGATCAGTCGCCCATACGCGACGCTCAACGTACGCCGCGCCTGCCCGACAACAACCGCACCTGGGTTTCATTCGGCGCCCAGTACAAGATTTCGCCGCAGCTCGCGCTCGATGCGGGCTACACGTATATCTTCGTCAAGGACCCGAACATCAATCAGAATGCGGGCAGCACTTCAGGCAACGCCCTCCTCCTCGGCACCTACAAGAGCAACGTGAACATCGCCGCAGCGCAGCTGACGTACACTTTCAAGTAGCCGCTTTCGCCGCAAGCACGTAATCCGCGCCGCAGGTTCTTCCTGCGGCGCGGCGCTTCCGACTCCTGAATGACTCGGCGCCGGCGCGCCACGAACCTTCACCAAAACCGGATCAAGCATGCCCGAATCACCTTTTCTCGTGCGCAAGGTCGCCGTGCTCGGCGCCGGCGTAATGGGCGCGCAGATCGCCGCGCATCTCGCCAACGCGGGCGTGCCGGTGGTCTTGTTCGACTTGGCCGCGAAGGACGGCGATCCCAACGGAATCGTGCGCGCCGCCATCGAAAAGCTGAAGAAGCTCGAGCCGCCGCCGCTGGCGGCCAAGGACCGCTGGGCGTATATCGACGCCGCCAATTACGATCAGAATCTCGAAGATCTCGCGCAATGCGATCTGGTGATCGAGGCGATCTCCGAGCGCATGGACTGGAAAAAAGCGCTCTACGAGAAGGTCGCTCCGCACGTCGGGAGGCAGGCGATCTTCGCCAGCAACACTTCCGGATTGTCGATCAACGCGCTGGGTGAAGCGTGTCCGCCGACGCTGCGGCCGCGGTTCTGCGGCATCCATTTTTTCAACCCGCCGCGGTACATGCATCTGGTCGAGCTCATCGCGCAGCAGGCGACCGCGCCGGGTTTGCTCGACCAGCTCGAGACCTTCCTGGTCACCGTTCTGGGCAAGGGCGTGGTGCGCGCGAAAGACACCCCGAACTTTGTCGCCAACCGCGTGGGAGTGTTCTCCATGCTGGCGACGATGGTGCATACCGAAGCGTTCGGCCTCGGCTTCGACGCCGTCGACGCGCTGACCGGTCCGGCGATCGGCCGCGCGAAAAGCGCCACCTACCGCACCGCCGATGTCGTCGGCCTCGACACCATGGCGCACGTCATCGCGACCATGGATCAGACGCTGCCGGACGATCCCTGGCACAAGTATTACCAGGCGCCGGCGTGGCTGAAAGGCCTGATCGCCAAAGGCGCGCTCGGGCAGAAGAGCAAGGCCGGCGTGTTCCAGAAGGTCGGCAAGGAAATCCAGGTGCTGGATCTGGCGACGCTGTCATACCGTGCGTCGGTCGGGCAAATCGAGCCGCCGGTCGCAGAAATCCTCGCGTTGAAAAACCCGGCCGACAAGTTTGCCAGGTTGCGGGCGAGCAACGATCCGCAGGCGCAGTTCCTGTGGGCGATCTTCCGCGATCTTTTTCACTACTGTGCCTATCATCTCGCCGATATCGCCGACAACGCGCGCGACGTCGATTTGGCAATCCGCTGGGGCTTCGGCTGGCAGTTGGGACCGTTCGAGCTATGGCAGGCCGCCGGTTGGAAGGAAGTGGCACGCTGGATCGCGGAAGACATTGCTGCAGGCAAGGCGCTGGCCAGCGTTCCGTTGCCGCAATGGGTGTTCGATGGTCCTGCGGCGAGCGGCGTTCACACGCGTGAAGGCGCCTATTCGGCGGCGGAAAATGTCTTCAAGCCGCGCTCCACGCTGCCGGTGTATCGGCGTCAGTACTTTCCCGATCCGATCCTGGGCGAGAGCCTGGCCGAGAAGCGGCCTGCCGGCACCACGATCATGGAAACCGAAGCGGTGCGCGTATGGCACACCGGCGACGACATCGCCATCGTCTCCTTCAAGAGCAAGCTCAATACGATCGGTGACGATGTGCTCGACGGGCTCCTCGCGGCCATCGCCGAGGCCGAGAAAAACTGGCGCGGACTGGTCATCTGGCAAACGCGCGAGCCGTTTTCGGTCGGGGCAAACCTCGCGTCGGTGCTGCCTGCGGTGCAAGCGGGCAAATGGGATGAGGTCGAAGCCGTGGTCGCCAAGTTTCAGCTCACCGCGCAACGGCTGAAATACAGTTTGATCCCTACCGTTGCCGCGGTGCGCGGCATGGCACTGGGAGGCTCGTGCGAGTTCATCATGCACTGCGATCGCGCGGTCGCCGCATTGGAATCGTATATCGGGCTGGTCGAAGCCGGCGTCGGGCTTCTACCCGCGGGCGGGGGAAGCAAGGAGCTCGCCGCGCGCGCCGCGCAGGAAGTCGCACGCGGCGCCAACGGCAGCCAGCTCGATCAGTTTCCCTTCATCCGCACCTATTTTCAGCAGGTAGCGACTGCCACGGTCTCGAAGAGCGCGCTGGATGCCAAGGATCTCGGCTACTTGCGGCCATCGGATGTGGTCATTTTCAATCCGTACGAGCTGCTCTGGGTTGCCAAAGCGCAGGTGCGGGCGCTCTCCGAAAGCGCTTATCGGCCGCCGCTGCCCATGCGCAACATTCCGGTGGCCGGCAAGACCGGCATCGCCACGCTGGAAATGATGCTGGTCAACATGCGCGACGGCGGATTCGTCTCAGGCTACGACTTCGATATCGGATTGGCGATCGCGCGCGTCCTTTGCGGCGGCGAGCTCGAGCCGGGGAGCCTGGTGGACGAGAACTGGTTCCTGACCTTGGAACGAGGCGAGTTCATGCGGCTGCTCAGGAATGCGAAGACGCAGGAGCGCGTCGCCCATACCCTGAAGACTGGCAAACCCCTACGCAATTGAGTTGATGCAATTGAGTTGATGCAATTGAGTTGATGCAATGGAGCTGATGCAATTGAATTGGGTCTATTGAAACGCAACCTTGTACACGTGCCGATCACTTTAGCGGCGCCGGAGATCCGTCAACATGAGCAAACAACTGCAGGACGCCTATATCGTTGCCGCGACGCGAACGCCGGTCGGCAAGGCGCCGCGGGGCGCCTTTCGACACACCCGGCCCGACTCGCTGCTCGCGCACGTGCTTCGAAGCGTGCTCGCGCAGGCGCCGCAGCTCGACCCGGGCAGGGTCGAGGACGTGATCGTCGGCTGCGCGATGCCGGAATACGAGCAGGGCATGAATGTCGCTCGCATCGGCCTGTTGCTGGCAGGGATGCCGAACACCGTCGCCGGAATGACGGTGAACCGTTTTTGCTCGTCGGGGCTGAACGCGGTGTCGATTGCCGCCGATCGAATCCGCACCGGAGAGGCCGACATCATGATCGCCGCCGGAACGGAGAGCATGAGCATGATTCCGATGCTCGGCCGGCTGGCGATCAATGCCGACGTCTTTTCCAAGGACGAGAACCTCGGCATCGCCTACGGCATGGGACTTACGGCGGAGAAGGTTGCCTCGGGCTGGAAAGTATCGCGCGACGAGCAGGACGCGTTTGCGCTCGCCAGCCATCAAAAAGCGCTCGCGGCGCAGGAAGCAGGCGAGTTCGATTCGGAGATTTCCGCCTACCCGATCCGCGAGAACGTGCCCGACCTGGCGACGGGCAAGGTCGTGACTCGCGATCGCTCGTTCGGGCGCGATGAAGGACCGCGCGCGGACGCCAGCGCCGATGGCCTGGCCAGGTTGAAGCCGGTGTTCGCGGCCAAGGGCTCGGTCACCGCGGGCAACAGCTCGCAGATGTCCGACGGCGCCGGCGCCACCATCCTGGTCAGCGACAAGATGCTGAAGGAGCTCGACCTCTCGCCGCTGGCGCGCTGGGTCGGCTTCGCGGTCGGCGGCGTGCCGCCGGAAGTGATGGGCGTCGGGCCGATCGCGGCCATACCCAAGGTCCTCAAAAGCACCGGCCTGTCGCGGGATCAGATCGACTGGATCGAGCTCAACGAAGCGTTCGCGGCGCAAAGTCTCGCGGTGATCAAGGAGCTCAAGCTCGACCCGGCCAGGGTGAATCCCCTTGGCGGCGCGATTGCGCTCGGGCATCCGCTGGGCGCCACCGGCGCGGTTCGCACCGCGACCATCGTGCACGGCTTGAGGCGGCGCAAGCAAAAATACGGAATGGTGACCATGTGCATCGGGACAGGCATGGGCGCCGCGGGCATTTTCGAAGCTTTGTGAACGATGCAAAAGGAGCGGCGATGAAGCGCACGATGAAAATGGCAGCGGCCGTCTCGTCAGGCTTGCTTATCGGCATGTTTGCGGCGGCCGCACTCGCTGCCGAGGTCGGCGGCGTCAAGCTCGACGACAAGGTGTCGATGGGCGCGCAGGAGCTCGTCCTGAACGGCGCCGGCGTGCGGACGAAGGTCGTATTCAAGGTCTACGTGGCCAGCCTGTATGTGCCACAGAAATCCACGGACCTCGCCGGTGTGCTGTCGAAGGCGCCGCGGCGGATTCAGCTCAACCTGTTGCGCACCCTCTCGGCGGACCAGCTCGTCGATGCGCTCAACGAGGGGCTCACCGAAAACAATTCCGCCGCCGAGCTGGCGGCGGTGAAGCCGCAGGTCGACCAGTTGGCGACGATCATGAAATCGTTCAAGGAGGTCAAGGAAAAGGATGTCGTCACGCTCGATTTCGCGGACGGGTCGACGCGCGTCGGCTTGAACGGCGAAGCCAAGGGAAGCATCAGCGGCGATGCGTTCAATCAGGCGCTGACCAAGATCTGGCTCGGAGACAAGCCGGTCCAGGCCGATCTGAAAAGGGCGCTGCTGGGCGCTTGAGGAGAAGCTGGGACGTCGCGCTTCGCGATGCCCGACACGCGTGCCGCGTTTCCGTTACCTGGCGCCCCTCGTAGCGCCTCAATGATATTTGCTTCATGCCCGAATTCTGGACCTCCTGCGGCTACCGCCTGCTCAAAGCCGATCCCGACGGCAGGCTCATCGTCACCGACGAGTTCCTGAAAAGCTTTCTCCTGCGCCCCGAGCTCGCACCGGTTTCCGAATCCTGTGCCGCGGAACACGCACTCCACGATCGGCTGCTCGCGCAACCGCGAGCCGGCGTGGCCGATGCCTCCTTAAGCGCGATCGTCGATCCGGATGCGCGCGAGAACTATCGCGTCTGGCTTCGTTTTCGCGATCGGCTCACCGGCGCTGCGACGCTGGAGCAGGCGTACGCGGGTTTGTTCGCCGGCGACGGCGTCGACGTGCCTCCGATGTTCGTGCACCAGCTGACGCAAATCCTGCTGCGCCACGTGCTCGGTGACGACGCGGACCCGTTCCAGGCGCGCTGCGCGGAGATGCTGTTTCGGCCGCAGAAGATCAGTGTGCTCGACGATGGCGCAGTGATGGCCGCGGATGAGCGCTCGGTCGAGCTTTATGCCACCACTGGTGGGTTCGGCAGCTTGGGTGAGCTGCTGAAGAAGAGTCAGACGCCGGCTCGAACGATCGACCTCGACGTGTTGTCACAGGACAATGCCGGCGGATACTGGGAGCGCGACGAGCGTTTCGATCTGGCGATCAGCCTCAATCGCGGCCAGCCGGCGCTCCCGGCGCTTTGCCGGGTGCTGGAGCGCTGGATCGCGCACTTCATGGCGGTCGAGGTTACGATCGCGCCGCAACGGGAAATCGAGGATGCGCGCTGGGTGTGGCACGTAGGCCTCGATGTCGAGGCGAGCGGGCTCTTGAACGACCTTTACAATCGCGTCGAGGTCAGCGACGAGCGCATGGAACGGCTGCTTTGCCTGTTCGAGCTGCGCTTCGCCAATCCGGCGGACATGCGTCCGGACATCGCCGGCCGGCCGGTCTATCTGGCGATGGCGATGGATCGCGACCAAGGGCTTCGGCTCAAGCCGCAAAATCTGCTGCTGAATTTGCCTCTTGCACGCCAACAATGAAAGAGAATCCGACGATGACCTGTCCGAGATCGAACGAAGGCTTGATTGCGCGTTTCCCGGTGCTCGCGCGTGCGCTCGCTTTTGCTCAAGCGCTGGCTTTCGCGATGGCGTCGATACCGTCGCTGGCGCAGACACCCGCTGCAAGCGCTCAGGCAGCGCCGACGGTCGATGCGCCGGCGCCGCCGCCCGCTTCCGCCGCTCCCGTCAATCCGACTTCGACACTGGAGCCGTTCGGGTGGCTGCACGGCTGCTGGGACGGCAAGGTCAACCAGCGCGATTTTCGTGAGGAGTGGCTTCCGCTGCGCGGCGACATGATGATCGGCGTGAGCCAGACAGTGGCGCAAGGGAAGACGCTGGATTTCGAATATCTGCGCCTGGAATTGCGGCCGGAAGGCGTTTTCTACGTCGCCGTGCCCTCGGGCACGAAAGAGACATCGTTTCGATTTTCGGGCAAGACGATCGACGGCGGCAGCGAGGTCTTCACCTTCGAGAGCCCGGCCGACGAATTCCCTCAGCGGATTGTCTACCGCCGCGGCGCCGAGGGTTGGCTCTACGCCAATGTCGAAGGCAAGATCAACGGCCTGCCGCGAACCGTGACCTATCCCATGCAGCGCGTCGATTGCGTCAGCGGAGTATTGTTGCGCCAGTAAGCGCCGACGAGTGTCCATGACTGAACCGAGCGCGATATTGCTTCGCTTGCAGAAGATGCTCGACGGCGGCAAGGACAACGCACTGCTTCGCTTCGGGCTCGGCTTCGAGTATCTGAGCACCGGCGATGCCGGCGCAGCGATCCCGCATCTGCAGCAGGCGGTCACATTCGACCCCACCTACTCCGCAGCGTGGAAAGCGCTGGGAAGGGCGCTTGCCGCAACGGGACGCGACCAGGAGGCGCTCTGCGCCTATCGCGACGGAATTTCCGCGGCCGAAAAAAAGGGCGACAAGCAGGCGATGAAAGAGATGCAGGTCTTCGCCCGTCGGCTTGCAAAGCCGATAGCCCCAGAGTAGAGTTTCTCCTGCTGCATCGCAGCACGCCACCCTTGGGCCGCAAGCCCGCTCCATCCAGGCACCAACCCTTGCCGCTAGTCGCGAAAGCCTACGGCACGTCATCGCGACGCTCTCATCCAACGTGATCAAGTACGAACAGATACGCGAATGGGTGATCGGCGCGCCGCTCGATCCGTTGAGCCAGACCACTCGCCAGCACATCGCGCTGGCGGCATTCATCGCCTGGGTCGGCCTGGGCGCGGACGGACTTTCCTCCTCCGCATACGGTCCTGAAGAGGCGTTCAAGGCGCTCGGCACACATACCCACCTCGGCTTGTACATGGCGATCGCGACGGCGGCGACCGTGTTCATCATCTCGCTCGCCTACAACCAGGTCATCGAGTTGTTTCCGACCGGCGGCGGCGGTTATCGCGTCGCCACCAGCCTGATCGGCCCGCGCGCGGGCCTGGTCTCCGGTGCGGCGCTGATCGTCGACTATGTGCTGACCATCGCCATATCGGTTGCCAGCGGTGTCGACGCGCTTTTCAGCCTGCTGCCGACGGGTGCGAGCCAATTCAAGCTCGGAACCGAGCTGGTGCTGGTGGTCGTGCTGCTGGTGATGAACATGCGGGGCATGAAAGAGTCGATCCGCTTTCTTCTGCCCATTTTCCTCGGCTTCTTCGTCACCCACCTGTTCCTGATCGCCTACGGGATCCTGGGCCATTCGGCAGGATTGACGCTGGTCGTCCCCAACGCGATCGCCGAGACTGGCAAGCTCGCGCACGACATCGGCTGGGTCGCGGCGATGTCGCTGTTCCTGCGCGCGTATTCACTCGGCGGCGGGACGTACACCGGCATCGAGGCGGTGTCGAACAACGTGCAAACCTTGCGCGAGCCCGTGGTCCGCACTGGCAAGCTCACCATGTTCTACATGGCGGCGTCCCTTGCCTTTACCGCCGGCGGCATCATCCTCCTGTATCTGCTGTGGAACGCGCAGCCGATCGAGGGACAGACGCTGAACGCGGTCGTATTCGGTTCGATCATCGAGAGTTTCGGCTTGCCCGCGGGCTTCAATCAGGTGTCGCTGACGCTGGTGCTTTTCTTCGAAGCAGGGCTCCTGTTCGTCGCCGCAAATACCGGTTTCCTGGGCGGCCCATCGGTGCTGTCCAACATGGCCGGCGACTCGTGGCTGCCGCACCAGTTCCGCCACTTGTCGACGAGGCTGGTGACACAGAACGGCATCGTGATCATGGGCCTTGCCGCGCTGGTGATCCTGCTGTGGAGCCGCGGCAAAGTAGACCTGCTGGTGGTGCTGTATTCGATCAACGTATTTCTCACTTTTTCGCTGTCGCTGCTGGGACTGTGCATTTACTGGTGGCGTGCGCGCGCGACCGATCGCCGGTGGCTGTTTCGCTTCTCGCTGTCCGCGGTGGGCTTGGTCGTTACATCGGGGATTCTCGCGGTTACGACCATCGAGAAATTCGGCGAAGGCGGCTGGGTTACCGTCGTCATCACCTCGATCGTGATCGCCATTTGTCTCGCCATCCACCGCCATTACGACTGGGTGAAGGCCCGGCTCAAGGAAGTGGACGAGATATTCACCGCGGCGCAGTGCCCGAAGTGCGATGACCCGCCTCCGCTCGAGCCGGAAGCGCCGACAGCGGTGTTCATCGTCGGTTCGAGTCGCGGCGGCGGCGTCCACACGCTGCTGTGGGTGCAGCGCCTTTTCCCGAACCACTTCCGCAATTTCGTGTTCATAGGCGCCAAGGCTGTCGACCGGCAGAGCTACGGCGGTCCGGAACAGCTCGAATGCCTCAGGACGGCGCTGGACAAGGCGTTGGCATTCTATGTCGACTACTGCAACGCGAACGACCTCGCCGCGACCGCGCGGTTTTCGCTGGGGACCGATCGCGTCGATGAGCTGGTGAAACTCGCCGAGGAGACTCAGCGCGAGTATCCGAACAGCGTGTTCTTTACCAGCAAGCTCGTATTCCGCAACGAAAACTGGGTAACACGGCTCCTTCACAACCAGACGGCGCTCGCCTTGCAGCGGAGATTGCACCTGAACGGGATGCAGATGGTGATCCTCCCGATGCAGCTCTGACCTGGGTCGCCGGGCGGCTATACTTATCGCGCGTTTGCCGCCCTAGCGAACCGCGTCGACGCCCAAGTTGGCGAGCTCGTCGGCGCGATGGTTGCCCGGCGTGTCGGCGTGCCCTTTTACCCAATGCCAGGCAATGTCATGCTGCGCGGCCGCGTCGTCGAGTGCGCGCCACAGATCGGCGTTCTTCACCGCTTTCCGCGCGCTGGTCTTCCAGCCGTTGGTCTTCCAGGTATGGATCCACCGCTCGATGCCGTCCTTCACGTACTGCGAGTCGGTATAGATCTCGACCGGACATCGTCGCTTGAGGCTCTCCAGCGCGCGGATCACCGCGGTCAGCTCCATCCGATTGTTGGTGGAGTGCGCTTCGCCGCCGAAAAGCTCGCGCGTCTTGCCGTTGTATTGGAGCAGCGCGCCCCATCCTCCCGGGCCGGGATTTCCCTTGCACGCGCCGTCGGTGTAGATGATCACCGGCGCGCTCATGCGCGCCAACTCATTCCGCGGGCTCGATGACGAGCTCGCGCGCCTGGCGCGCCACCGGCGCCAACGCCTTCTTTCGCACCCGCCGCGCCCACGTCGGCGTGATCACCCGCATGCCCAGCACGCGCTTGGTCGCGCGCAGGAAATAAACGCCGCCGGCAACGGGCCACCAGCGGTCGCCCGCTTTTTCGAAGAAGTTGAATCGCTTGAGCCACTTTTCCTGCTTGAACGGCGGCACGTAGCAATCGAGCCTGCCGCCCGCGACCTCGAAGCCGAGCAGCGCGAGCCAGTCCTTGAGGCGATAGAGCGTAATGAAATTGCCGTTCCAGGGCATGGCCTGCTCGCGCCCGAAATAGCGCTTGGCGCCGAACAGGCTGAAAGGATTGAAGCCCGCAATCAGGAGCTGCCCCTCGGGCCGCATCACGCGGTAGATCTCGCGCAGCAACTGGTGCGGCTCGTCGGTGAACTCGAGTGCGTGGGGCAGTACGATAAGATCGGTGCTGTTTTCGGCAAAAGGGAGCCAGTGCGGATCGGCGAGAACTTGCGCGGGCTCCTCGAGGTCGACGCTGCATCGGGTGGTGATGCGCGACGAGCGCAGAAACGGGCTCTCGGGCAACCCGATCTGCAACGCCTGGTAGCCGAAGATGTCGGCCAGCGTATGGTCGAAATACGCCTGCTCGCGCGATTGCAAGTACGTCCCGAGCGGCGTCGCGAACCACGCCGCCAGCGTGCCGGTTGACAGTACGCTTGCCTCTACCGAAGATTCCGCCATGCCGACAATTATCCCCATCCCCGCCTTTGCCGACAACTACATCTGGGTCGTGCGCCACGGCGACAAGGCCGCGGTGGTCGACCCGGGCGATGCAGCGCCGGTAGTCGAATATCTGGAGCGCGAGGGCATCGAGCTTTGCGCTATCGTCAATACGCATCATCACGGCGATCACGTCGGAGGCAACCGCGGCTTGCTCGAGCGCTGGCGCGTCCCCGTTTTCGGGCCCGCTCGCGAGCAGATTCCCGGCCGCACGCAAGCGCTCACTGAGGGCGACAGGTTCACCTTGCCGGGAATCGGGATCGAGCTGTCGGTGCTCGATATTCCGGGACACACCGCCGGCCACATCGCGTGCGAAGGAAATGGTATGGTGTTCTGCGGCGACACCTTGTTCGCCGCCGGCTGTGGACGGCTATTCGAGGGAACTCCCGCACAGATGGTCGCATCGCTCGACAAGCTTGCCGCGCTGCCGTCCGATACCAGCGTCTATTGCGGGCACGAATACACGGTTTCGAACCTTCGCTTCGCGCTCGCTGTCGAACCCCGGAGCGCGGCACTCGAGGCGCGCCTGGAGCGCGCGCTGGCGATGCGTGACCGGGGTGAGCCAACGCTTCCGTCCAGCATCGGCGAGGAACGGGCCACCAATCCGTTCTTGCGTGCTTCCGATGCCACGGTTCGCGCCGCAGCGGTGCGTCACGCCGGGCGCGATCTGCCCGATCGTGTCGCGGTGTTCGCCGAGCTTCGCGCGTGGAAGAACGCGTTCTGACCATGCTTGACGCACCGCGCCGGTGACCCCTAACATCCCGGCACTTCGTCTTTCATCAAGGCGTATTTGACACTCGATCGGACACTCCGGATTGCGGTTACGATTTTGACCTTCGCGCTGGGTGCCTGCGTGAGCATTCCGGCCCCTCCAGTTTCCCTGCCGACACCGGCGCCCGCTCCGCCGCCGGAGCCCGCACCTCTCCCGGATCCGCCTCCGTTCGTCACCTTTCCTCCCGAGGACGAGCTGCCGAACATGCGTGCGACCGGCGGCGATCCGGATTCGGTCACCAACGCTACGCTGCAATTGCGATCCGAGTATGGCGATCTATGGGAGCGGATCCGGCGCGGCTTCACGCTCGATGACCTCAACACGCCGGAAGTCAAACAGGCAGAAGATTGGTACACATCGCGTCCCGATTACATGGCGCGCATGGTCGAGCGCAGCCGCCGCTACCTGTACTACATCGTCACCGAGGTCGAGAAGCGCGGTATGCCGCTCGAGGCCGCGCTGCTGCCGATGATCGAGAGCGCGTACAACCCGATGGCGTATTCGACCAGCCGGGCGTCTGGCATCTGGCAGTTCATCCCGTCGACCGGGAAGTCGTACGGCATGAAGCAGACATGGTGGCTGGACCAGCGCCGCGATGTCGTCGCCGCCACCGACGGAGCGCTCGATTATCTGCAGAAGCTCTTTGCCGAATTCGGCGATTGGCAGCTCGCGCTTGCTGCTTACAACTGGGGCGAGGGCTCGGTGCGCCGCGCTATTGCCGCCAATCAGAAACGCGGTCTGCCGACCGATTACTTAAGCCTGGCGATGCCGGCGGAGACGCGCAACTACGTGCCCAAGCTGCAGGCGGTCAAGAATATCGTGCGCGACCCGGAATCGCACAATCTCGAGCTCGCCCTCATCCCCGATGCACCGTATTTCACCGTGGTCCGCACGACCCGAAAAATGGACGTCAAGATCGCCGCTGAGCTGGCGGAGATGCCCCTGGAGGAGTTTCTTTCACTCAACCCGCAGCATAACCGGCCGGTCATCGCGGGCGCCGACGAGACGAGCATTCTGCTGCCCTACGACAAGGCCGAGCTGTTCGCGTCGAAGTTGGAGCTGTCGCATCAGCCGATGGTCACCTGGCAAGCCTACAAGATCAGGCCCAACGAAACACTGGCGCAGCTCGCTGCGCGCTTCGGCCTTCCTCTGGAGACCCTGCGCACAGTCAACGGCATCGGGGCGCGGGCGACGGTCCCCATCGGGCATGCGCTGCTGGTGCCGACGCAGGCGCCCAACGACGCTACGGTGGCAAGCCTGCAGAACGCGGTCTTCACGACCGTGGCGAGCGGACGAACGCTCTATCACCGGGTCCGCAAGGGGGAAACGCTGTCGTCGATCGCGGCGCACTACGCCGTGACGGCGCAGGACCTGAAGGGGTGGAACGTCGGGATGAGCCCGAAGATTATCGCCGGCCAGCGGTTGCGGGTCATCAGCGACATCGCACCCTCCGGGACGAGAACGAAGCAAAGAAAGAACAAGGCAGTGCGACAGGCGTACACGGCCGGCAAGAGGACCGCAGCGCCGAAGCCGGCGTCGGGCGCGGGAAAGGCATTGCCGCCCGGCCACCTCTGATCCGCCCGGCAATCCAGCCACCCAAAAGCAAAACAGGCGACACTTTCGCATCGCCTGTTTTGGGGTCCATCGCAGTCCTGCGACGGACGTGTTGCCGCGGGAACCTTATTTCTTCTTTGCGGTTTTCTTCTTTGCGGCCTTCTTTTTGGCGGGTTTCTTTTTCGCCGCCTTCTTCTTCGGGGCAGCCTTCTTTTTCGCCGCCTTCTTCTTTGCTGGCTTCTTCTTGGCTGCCTTCTTCTTGGCTGCCTTCTTCTTTGCTGGCTTCTTCTTGGCTGCCTTCTTCTTCGGCGCCGCTTTCTTCTTGCCTGCCTTCTTCTTGGCCGGCTTGCGCTTCGCTGCCTTCTTCTTGGGGGCAGCCTTCTTCTTTGCAGCCTTCTTCTTGGGAGCAGCCTTCTTCTTTGCAGCCTTCTTCTTGGTGGCGGCCTTCTTCTTAGCCGCCTTCTTCTTCGGCGCAGCGGACGGTGCCGCCGGTGTCGCCATTGTCATCATGTCAGCCATCTGTGGTTCTCCTGTCTGAGTTGCTATAACTGTTATGAGTGCGTCTGTTTCATCGCAGGTTTCATTGCATCGGTCTCGAGACTTTGTTTCGGCTCTTGACAAACCCATTGACACCTGCTGCCTGAATTCTAGCCAATTTTTTTCGAAATACAAGATTTAATTGCACTTTCATGTGACGCTGAACGTCAGTGTTGCGAATTTGCACACCGCAAATTCGATGCGAAATGCGCGAATCAGGGCAGCAAAGATTCATGTGCGAACAATTCCTCGACGGTCTCGCGCGGACGCACCAGATGCGCTGTTTCACCATCGACAACGACCTCTGCGGCGCGCGCTCTCGAGTTGTAATTCGAGCTCATCGCCATCGCGTACGCACCTGCGGAAAGGATCGCGAGGAGATCGCCCTCGGCGAGTGCCAGCATGCGGTCGTGAGCGAGAAAATCGGCGCTCTCGCACACCGGCCCGACGACCTGCCACAGCGCTTCCGGCGCTGCGCGCGGGACGACCGGCAGCACGTCGTGCCACGCGTCGTACAGCGCGGGGCGGAGCAGGTCGTTCATTGCCGCATCGACGATGGCGAAGCTCTTTAGCGGGCCCGGTTTGAGGTAGCTCACGCGGGTTACCAGCACGCCGGCGTTGCCGATCAGAAATCGTCCGGGTTCGAACAAGAGCTCGAGTGTCCGGCTGCCGAGGAGGCGGCGGATCGCCAGCGCATATTGGTGAGGATCGACCGTTTCCTCGTCGCGGTAGCGGATGCCGATGCCGCCGCCGAAGTCGATGTGCTGGAGTCGGATGCCCTCCGCCGCAAGCTGATCGACCAGCGCCAGCACCTTCGCCGCGGCCTCGAGATGAGGGTCGAGATCGACGATCTGCGAGCCGATGTGCATGTCGATGCCGCGCAGTTCGATGCCGGCAAGACCCGCTGCCCGGCGGTACAGGAGCAGCGCTTCGTCGAGCGCGACGCCGAATTTGCTTTCCTTCAGCCCGGTCGAAATATAGGGATGCGTCCCGGGATCGACGTCGGGATTGACGCGGATGCTGACCGGCGCCTTCTTGCCTGCTTTCCGCGCTACGGAGTCGAGGCGATCGAGCTCGCTTGCCGACTCGACATTGAAGCAACGAATGCCCGCTTCAAGCGCCCGTTGCATTTCGGCCATGGTCTTGCCGACCCCGGAAAAGACGATCCTGCCGGGATCGGCGCCGGCGGCGAGGGCGCGCGCAAGCTCTCCGCCGGAGACGATGTCGAAGCCGCTTCCAAGACGCACAAGCAGGTTCAGCACGGCGAGATTGGGGTTGGCCTTCATCGCGTAGCAAACGAGGTGCGGCGCGTCGCCGAAGGCGCCGTCGAATTGCCGGAACGCGTCCTCCAGCGCGGCGCGCGAGTAGACGAAGCAGGGCGTGCCGAAGCGCGCGGCGATGTCGGCAAGCGAAACGCCTTCGGCGGCAAGCACGCCGCCGCGATAGTCGAACGGTTTCACGGTTTCCGGTCGCCGGGAACCGGCGCAGGTCCTACGGGCGGTGCGGCAGGCGGTGGCGCGGAGGCGGCCGGTGGCGACGAGACCGGAGCGGGCAATTCAGGCGCTGCCGTGGGTGCCGCACCCGGTGTTGGCGTGGTCGCCGCGCCGGGCAGCGCCGATTTCGCCGCCGGCAGCTTCAGCGGGCCCTTGATGCCGCACGAGACCAACACGATTGCGGCAAGCGAGACGACGATGGTGGCGACGAAACGGCGTAACATCCGGCTGCCTGAGTGCTCTAGGTGTTCTATGCGCTCGATGCGCGCAATACGAATTGCGATGTCATCGACGGCCAGTCTATCACGCGACACGGAGGCGTTCGAATGACCAGTGAGAGTGAGTTTGTCGCGCAGGCGGACACGGTTCTGATGTCGATCGGCGCCGCGCTCGACGTCGTGGCGGACACCTCCGACGCGGATCTCGACTGGTCGCTCAACGACGGCATCCTGACCATCGATTGCGGCGACGGCGGCAAAGTCATCGTCAATCGGCACGTGCCGAACCGGGAGCTTTGGGTTGCCGCCAAATCCGGCGGATTTCACTTCAGGGACAATGCCGGCGTGTGGCTCGATACCCGGACCGGCGAAGCGTTGGCATCGGTTCTGACGCGGCTCCTGAAGGCGCAGAGCGGCGCCGAAATCGCCTTCGTGGTGCCGGGTTCCAGGTAGGCGCTAGCCGAGCACAGGCGTCAGCGCATCGAGCTCGCGTCGCGCGTCGGCGTGTCCCGGCAGTAGCGATTCGACCAGCGCCCAGAAGCGCGGCGAGTGATTGAGCTCGACCAGATGCGCGACCTCATGGGCGATGACGTAATCGGCAATGGCCGGCGGCAACTGCACCAGGCGCCAGTGCAGCCGGATCTCGCCCTTGTGATTGCAGCTTCCCCATTGAGTGCGGGCGCTCGACAGCTTGACCGGCGGCACGACGCCGGTCACGAGGCTGGCGAAATGCAGCACGCGCGGCGCAAGCAGCGCCAATGCCTGCTCCTTGAGCCAGCGGCCGACGAAGGCGCCGATTTCGACTTCGTCGCCCGGATTGGGATGCAGCACCGTGAGATGCAGCAAATCGGCGGCGATGGTTTTCTTGCGCGCCGGAAAGAGCGCCAGCGTCAACGGCCGGCCGCGGTAGAGCAGTGCCGCGCCTTCGCGCCATTCCGCCGGGAGGGCCTCCTTGTCGCGCCCGCGCCACTCGGCCAGCGTCTTGATCACCCACTCGGCACGCTCTCTCAACGCAAGCTCGATCTCGCGTATCGAAACCCAGGACGGAGCGCGGACGCTTAAGCCCGTGTGGTCGATCACCATGCCGATGGATCGCCGCCGCGCACGCACCAGGCGGTAGTCGACGTCGTGGCCGCACAGCGCGACGCGGCGCACGCTTCCGCTGGTGCTGCGAGCGCCGGTCAGGCGCGCGGAGTCACGGGCGGATCGAGCGGATTTCCCAGCCGTGCGACCTCGTCTTCGATCCAAGACTCGACCTCGTTGATCAGTCGCTGCATGTCGCCGCCCTCGGCGCGAATCGGCGGGCCGATCGAGACAGTGATCGTTCCGGGACGTTTGCCGAGTCTACCCTTCGGCCACAAATAGCCGGCATTATGCGCTACCGGCACGATAGGCACATCGAGCGCGACGGCGAGCCGCGCACCTCCGGTTTTGTAGTGTGCACGCGTGCCAGCCTTGATTCGCGTTCCTTCAGGGTAGACGACGATCCAGAAACCCTGCGCGAAGCGCGCTCGGCCCTGGGTGATGATCTGCGTCATCGCGTCCTGGCCGCTCTTGCGGTCGATGGTGATGGGCGAGGCGAGCGCGAAGGCCCAGCCGAAGAAGGGAATCGAAAGCAATTCCTTCTTGGCGACGAAAGCCAGCGGCGGAAACAGGAAGTTGAGCGCCAGCGTCTCCCAGGTCGAGGAGTGCTTGGACATCACGATGTGCGGCACGCTCGAGCGCGGGATGTTTTCGGCGCCGATCACCCGATGGCGAATGCCGCAAATCCAGCGCGCCGCGAGAAGATTGACGCCGCACCAGACGATGATGAATTTGAAGCGCGCCACCGGCGGCAGCCAGAAGACCAGCAGGACCAGCACCGCGTAGATCGGCGTGAAGATCAGCTGGAATATCGTGAACAGCAGCGAGCGCAGCTCGGACATCGGAAGCGGCGTGCTCTTAGTCGCCGGCCAGCAGCGCGGTGGCGACAAAGGCGAGGTCGGGAAAGATGATCGTATTGGCCGGAAAGACACCGTCGCGCAGCGTCTTCTCGCCCTTTCCCGTAAGGACCAGGATCGGCTGCGCCTCGACCGCCGCCGCCGCCTGGAGGTCGCGCACGCTGTCGCCGACGCAGGGAACGCCGGTCAGCTCGACGCCGAATCGATTGGCGATTTCGATGAACATGCCCGGCTTGGGCTTGCGGCATTCGCACGCCGAATCCGCCGCGTGCGGGCAATAGAACACGGCGTCGATGCGGCCGCCGAGCTGCGCCAGCGACTTGTGCATCTTGTCGTTGATCGCGATCAGCGTTGCCATGTCGAACAGGCCGCGCCCCAGCCCGGATTGGTTGGTCGCGACCACTACTCGGAAGCCGGCGTGATTGAGCCTGGCGATCGCCTCCAGGCTGCCGGGGATCGGGCGCCACTCGTCGGGCGACTTGATGAACTGGTCGCTGTCGTAGTTGATGACGCCGTCGCGGTCGAGAATGATCAGCTTGACGTGCCGGGTATGCGGAGCGGATTCGGAAAACTGGACCACGGGGGAATCGCCTCAGGCCGCGAGCTTGGAAATGTCGGCGACCTGGTTCATCGCCTCGGAAAGCCCGCGCAGCAATGCGAGGCGATTGGCCCGCAGCGCGGCATCATCTGCCATCACCATCACGTCGTCGAAAAACCGATCGACGCAGGCGCGCACCGAGGCCAGCGAGCGCAGGCCGGCAGCGTAGTCTCCGCGCTTGACGTGCTCGCGCACCACAGGCAGCAGCTTCTGCACGGCAGCGTACAACTCCCGCTCGGCGCCGTCGACCAGCAGCGCGCTGTTCACCGCCGGCGCGACTTCGCTTTCATTCTTGCGCAAAATGTTGCCGATCCGCTTATTGGCCGCGGCGAGAGCTTCCGCTTCCGGCAGCGAGGCGAAGGTGCGGATGGCGTCCATTTGCGCGGGGACGAGGTCGATGCGGGACGGCCGCAGGCAGAGCAGCGCGTCGGTCTGATTGGCACTGTACCCCTGCTCGCGCAGGGTGGCACGCAAACGCTCGAGCAGGAACGTTTCGACCTCTTCCGGCCGGCGCTCGACTCCCGGCACCGCGTTTGCCGCGTCGAAAGCGAGCTCCACCAGCTCCGGCAGCGAAAGAGCCAGTTGCTTCTCCATCAGGATGCGCAACACGCCGACGGCCGCGCGGCGCAAGCCGAACGGGTCCTTGTCGCCGGTCGGCGCGTTGCCGATGCCGAACATTTCCGCCATGGCGAGCAGCTTGTCGGCCAGCGCCACGCTTTGCGCGATCGGGTCCGCCGGAAGTGCGTCACCCGCATACCTGGGCCAGTAGTGCTGCTCGATCGCGGCAGCGACCGCGGCCTTCTCGCCATCGTGCAAGGCGTAGTAGCGGCCCATCACGCCCTGCAGCTCGGGGAATTCCCCCACCATGTCGGTTACCAGATCGGCCTTGGCGAGCTTTGCCGCGCGCTCGGCCAGCGCGGGATCGGCGCCGAGCAGTTTTGCGATGCGCGAGGACAGAAATTGCAGGCGATCCATCCTTTCCGCCATCGTGCCGAGCTTGTTGTGATAGCGCACGCTGCGCAGCTTGTCGACGCGCGACGCAAGCGTCTGCTTGCGGTCCTGATCGTAGAAGAACTTGGCGTCGCTAAGCCGCGCGCGCAGCACGCGCTCGTTACCGCGAATGATTTCCGACGGATCGTGGGTCTCGATGTTGCTCACCAGGAGAAAGCGGCTCTGCAATCTGCCGTCCGGATCGGCGAGCGCGAAATACCTCTGGTTCTGCTGCATGGTGAGAATGAGGCACTCCTGCGGAACCTCGAGAAACGCCGGATCGAATCCACCGGTGTAGACCTTCGGCCACTCGACCAGCGCGGTGACTTCGTCGAGCAGCGCCTCGGGCATGATCACGCGCGCGCCGGCCGCCGCAATGTCGAGCCCGGCGACGATCCTGCCGCGGCGCTCGTCAAAGCTGGCGATGACTTTGCCCTCGGCCGCGAGCGTGGGCGCGTATGCCTCCGCGGTCGCGATATCGAGGTCGGCGCGGCCGAGAAAGCGGTGGCCGCGCGTCGCGCGTTGGGCGTCGAGGCCCAGCGTGGAAACCGGCACGACATCGGCTCCGTGCAGCGCCACCAGCCCGTGCGCCGGGCGCGCGAACTTGACCGTCGTGCCGTCGGGGCGCTGGTAGCTCATGACTTTCGGAATCGGCAATTTCGCGATCGCGTCGTCCAGCGCTTCCTGCAGGCCAACGGCCAGCGTGACCCCGGCCTTGATGCCTTCGTAGAACAGCGCCTCGGCCTTGCCATCGGGCTCGCGGCTCAGCGCGCCGGCGTCGGCGAGCCCGAGCGCCGCGAGTTTCTTCGACAGCGCCGCGGTGGGCGCGCCGCTTGCGTCATAGGCCACGCTCACCGGCAGCAGCTTCTGCTTGAAGCGCTGCCCCTCGGCCTTCGGGAGCACATGCGAAATCGTCACCGCAAGTCGCCGCGGTGTGGCATACGCGCTCGCGACGCTGGCATTACCGACAAGACCTCGTTGCGCGAGACCATTCGAGATACCTGCGGCAAACGCGTCGCCCATCGCCTTCAGCGCTTTCGGCGGCAGCTCCTCGGTCAGGAGCTCGACCAGCAGCGTTTCGGTCCTCATCCCGGTCATTCGGCAGTCTCGACCGCGCTGCCCAGCATCGGAAAGCCCAGCGCTTCGCGCGAGTCGACGTACGCTTGCGCGACCAGGCGCGACAAGGTGCGAATGCGGCCGATGTATCCCGCGCGCTCGGTCACCGAGATCGCGCCGCGCGCGTCGAGCAGATTGAAGGTGTGCGCGGCCTTGAGGATCATCTCGTAGCCGGGCAGCGTAAGCTTTACCTCGAGCAGTCGCTTGGCCTCGGACTCGAAAAAGGCGAACTGCTTGAACATTTCCGTCACGTTCGACTGTTCGAAATTGTAAGTCGACTGCTCGACTTCGTTCTGGTGGTAGACGTCGCGGTATGAAAGTGAGCGTTCGATGCCATTTTCTTTCCAAGCGGTCCAGACCAAGTCGAACACGTTCTCCTTCGCCTGTAGATACATCGCAAGTCGTTCCAGGCCGTAGGTGATTTCGCCGGTGATGGGCTTGCAATCGAGGCCGCCGACCTGCTGGAAATACGTGAACTGCGTCACTTCCATGCCGTTGAGCCAGACTTCCCAGCCCAGGCCCCACGCGCCGAGGGTCGGATTCTCCCAATCGTCCTCGACGAAGCGCACGTCGTTCTTCTTCAGATCGAAGCCGAGTGCGCTCAGCGATCCGAGATACAGGTCGAGAATATTCTCGGGCGAGGGTTTGAGCACGACCTGAAACTGGTAGTAGTGTTGCAGCCGGTTGGGATTTTCGCCGTAGCGACCGTCCTTTGGACGCCGTGACGGCTGCACGTATGCCGCGCGCCATGGCTCGGGTCCCAGCGCACGGAGGAAGGTCGCCGTGTGCGACGTGCCCGCGCCCACTTCCATGTCGTATGGCTGCAGCAGCGCGCAGCCTTGCGCCCCCCAATACTCCTGAAGCCTGACAATGACCTGCTGGAACGTAAGCACCTGGGCGCCCAAGCGACTCGCCGGCGTGGCGAAGGTCCCGATGTTACTGGATGCCGGCGTCGCGACCAAACGTGCTGGCCAGCCTTTTTCGGGAGCGGCGCGCCAGGAACAGCGCCGTCGCGGCGATCAGCAGCGCGAGCGCGACCGAGAGCGCATCGCCGAAACGGACGTACGGCGTTACGCCCTCGCGGCCGGTGATGGTGCCTTCGAGCACGCCGCGCGTGAACCAGGGCAGGCGCGAGCGTTCCACGCCGTGATGATCGATGATCGAGGTGATGCCGGTGTTGGTCGCGCGCAGCATCGGCCGCGCGGACTCGAGCGCGCGCATGGCGGAGATCTGATCGTGCTGCTCGGCCGCCAGCGAGTGCCCATACCAGGCATCGTTGGTGACATTGACCAGCAGGGTCGCTTCCGCGGTTCGCGGGGCAAGCTCGTGGCCGAATGCGTCCTCGTAGCAGATATTGACCGCCAGGCGCTGGCCCGCGACGGCAAACGGCTCCTGGAACGCCGGTCCGGGTGTCTGATCGGCGAGCGGAATGGCGAGCACGTTGCGAATGAACCAGCCGAAGACCGATTTGAGCGGAATCGTCTCGCCGAATGGCACCAGGTGATGCTTGCGATAGACCTGGGTGGTCGCGGAGCCGAGCGTCACCACGCTGTTGAAGTAGTGGTCGTCGTCGTCGGCATTCGCCCGCGGCTCGAAAAAGAAGATGCCCAGCAGCAGGTCGCCACCGTTGCGCTGCGCCGCCGCGCGGAGCATGTCGACGTACTCGGACGCGACCTCGTCGGCGAACACCGGCAACGCGCTTTCCGGCAGGACAATGAGGCGGCCGCGGCTCTTCGCGACAAGATCGGCGTAGATCGCAAACGTCTTTTCGCGAAACGCCGGCTCGAATTTGACTTCCTGCGCGATGTTGCCCTGAACCAGGCTGACGGTCGTCGGCTCGCCGACGGGACGGCTCCAATCCACGCCTATGAGCGCGTATCCGCACAACCAGACGACAACCAGCGCCGCCGCGCCCGCGAGCTTCCACCGCCGATGATCGTCGACGGCGGTCACCGCACCGCTCATCCAGGTCGCTGTCAGCGCGAGAAGCAGGCCCGGCAGCAAAACGCCGCCGATGGGTGCGTAACCGGCGAGCGGCGCGTTTACCTGCGCGTATCCGACGGAGAGCCAGCCGAAACCTGAAAAGAGCCAGCCGCGCAGCCACTCCGAAAGCGTCCACGCCGCCGCCGCGACGATTAAGCGCGCGATGGAGTCGGGCGCAGTGGTGCGCGCGGTGGCCCATCCGGCGAGTGCCGGGAAGAGAGCAAGGTAGGCACAAAATCCCGCGGTGCCGAGCGCGGCGAGGACTGCCGGCATGCCGCCAAAGGTGCTGAGCGCGACGTACACCCACGAAACGCCGGCGCTGAACAGCCCGACTCCGAACGCAAACCCCAGCGCGAACGCACGTCGCGGCGTTGCCGCGCGCTGCCAGAGCGCAAACAGGCCCGCCAGCGTCAGCGCCGGAAGCGCCGACAGGCCGAAGGGTGCGAAGCTGAAAACGGTGGCGGCGCCGAGCAACAGCGCCGCGAGCGTGGCAAGTGACGCGGACATCGAGGGCATCAAGCCCCGCCCGGCTCGGGTCCTTCGTCGGGGATCGGCGTCAGCTTTTCCACCTGCACGGTGTAGATGCGGCGGCTGTCGGCGCGGATGACCTTGAAACGGAAGTTGTCGATGGTGGTCGATTCGCCGCGCTTCGGAAGGCGCTTGAATCCCTGCAGCACCAGGCCACCCACCGTCTTGTACTCCTGGTCGCTGAAGTCGCTGCCGAGCACCTCGTTGAAGTCGGAGATCTCGGTCTGTGCCTTGACGCGGTAACGGCCGTTCGCCTCGGGAATGATGTTGTCCTCGGCCTCGTCGAAATCGTATTCGTCCTCGATGTCGCCGACGATCTGCTCCAGAACGTCCTCGATGGTCACCAGTCCGGAGACCCCGCCGTACTCATCGACGACGATGGCGATGTGGTTGCGATTGGCGCGGAAATCGCGCAGCAGTACGTTGAGCCGCTTGGACTCGGGGACGAATACCGCCGGGCGCAGGGTATCGCGCAGGTTGAAGCTTTCCGGATTGGCATAGTAGTTCAGCAGCTCCTTGGCCAGCAGGATGCCGATCACATCGTCCTTGTTTTCCCCGATGACCGGAAAGCGCGAGTGCCGCGTCTCGAGCACGAACGGGATGAAGCCGGCGGCCTCGTCTTCGATCGACACCACATCCATCTGCGCGCGCGGGATCATGATGTCGCGCACCGTCATCTCGGAAACCTGCAACGCGCCCTCGATGATCGACAGCGCGTCGGCATCGAGGAGCTTTCGCTCGAACGAACCGTGCAGAAGGTGCAGAAGCTGCTCGCGGTCCTCGGGCTCGCGTGTCAGAAAAGCCGACAGCCGCTCGAGCAGGGTAGGCTTGTCCGCAAGCTTGCCGTTACGATCGTCGTTTCCGTCGGTCATCGCTGTGGCCGTCACGCCGCCCGGGTGCGCGACTTGCCGCTGGTCGCGTAGGGATCGGCGACGCCGAGCGCGGCAAGGATCGCCACTTCTCGCGCCTCCATCGCCGCCGCCTCGTTAGCGCGACCGTGGTCGTGACCTTGAAGGTGAAGCATGCCGTGAACGACCAGATGGGCACAGTGGGCCGCGAGCGTCTTGCCCTGCTCGGCCGCCTCCTGCCTCAACACGGGCAGGCAGAGCACCACGTCGCCGTGAACCGTCCCGGGCAGATCATCGTAGGCAAACGACAAAACGTTGGTCGGGCCGCTTTTGCGACGATAAGCGCGGTTGAGCGCCTCGCCTTCGACAGAGTCGACAAAGCGCAGTGTCACGACCGCATCGTTGGCCAGGGCAGCGGCCGTCCATCGCCGAAGAAGCGTTTTCGGCGGCAGATCGTCGGCGGCGGCGGCGAATTGAACGCTGAACGACAGCCGTGGGCGGTGTTTGCTCACGCCGTTGCCCGCGGCTTCGAGTGCGCGGTCAACGGCGTTTCCCGCGCGTGCGTATGCGCAAGCTCGAGCAGCTTGGCAAATAACGGAACGAGGGCCGCGTTGTCGTGCGACAGGAGATTGTCGCCGACATAGATTTCGATCGACGACCCGCCGGGCGTTTTTCCCGGACCGATGCGCTGTGCAAGCCACGCCCCGTCTTCCCTCGCGATCTGGTCCCGCGCTGTCACCATTGCCGCGGGTGGCGCGGCAAAGTGGGCGTGAAACAGGTTGACCTGTGGAGGCTGCGGGTCGATGACAATCCCGTCGATCGCCGAAAGGCCGGCGGCGAACTCGAGAGCGCGTGCGCGGTACGCGGGCATTTTCGCGAGCTGCGCGTCGAGGCGCATCGCCGCCGAAGCAACGAAGGGATGCAGCTGTACCAGCGTGCCGCCGTGACGGCGCCGCCAGATCCGCGCTTCGGCGATGAAATCCTCGGGCCCCAGCAGCATGGCTCCGGCCAGCGCCCCGATGCCCTTGTAGAAGGAAACGTAGACCGAGTCGAAAAGCGCGCAGATGTCGGCCAGCGTCTTCGACGCAAAATACTCTTTGGCTTCCCACAACCGCGCGCCGTCCATGTGCAGCCTTATGCCGCGATCCTGCGCCAGCGCGGCGAGCGCCTCGAGCTCCTCCCATGGAGGCAGACGTCCGCCGATTTCCCTCGCCGGCAGCTCGATCAGAAGTGCCGCCGGAGGCGTAGCGGTGACCGCGCCGTTCCCAGGAGGGCATTTGCCTAACAGCGCGGCCAGATCCCGCGCTTCGGTCGGGCGTTCCCGCGCCCCGAGCAACGCAACGTCCAGGCCGTGCAGATGCGCATAGGAACGCTCCTCGTGAAGCTCGAGGTGCGAGGTGGCGTGCATGGCAATGCGGCGCGACCCTTTCCGATCGCACCAAATCCGCAGCGCGATGAGCTGCGCCATGGTGCCGCTGGGCATGAAAACCGCGGCGGGCTTGCCCAGCATCGAGGCGACCTTGCGCTCGAACGCGTCGATCAGCTCGCCCTCGCCGTAGCGGTCCGCATGCCAGCCGCGTTTCTGACACCACTCCCCGACGCGCACGAGCTCTTCGCCCGGCTCCGCCGGAGCGTGTCCCGAGACGAAGATCGTGCATCGCCTTCGCAGCGACTCCTGCTCCGCCGAGGTGAGCGGAGCCGGAGTCATCTTGCGCCCGGCGGCGTTTCGCTGGGAGCATCGATGCGCTCGCTCTTGGTGTGCATCTCGTAGGCGCTGATGATTTTCTGCACCAGCGGATGGCGCACGACGTCGGCGCTCGTAAATTCGGTAAATGCGATTCCGCGGACGTCGGCCAGGACCCGGCGCGCTTCGATCAGGCCGCTTTTCTGACCTCGCGCGAGGTCGATCTGCGTCACGTCGCCGGTGATGACCGACTTGGTGCCGAAGCCGATCCGGGTCAGGAACATCTTCATCTGCTCGGGAGTCGTGTTCTGCGCTTCGTCGAGGATGATGAACGAATGATTGAGCGTGCGCCCGCGCATGTACGCAAGGGGCGCGATCTCGATGGTGTTGCGCTCGAACAGTTTCGCCGTCTTGTCGAACCCCATCAGGTCGTACAAGGCGTCGTAGAGCGGCCGCAGGTAGGGATCGACCTTTTGCGCGAGGTCGCCCGGAAGAAAGCCGAGCCGCTCGCCGGCTTCGACGGCCGGCCGCACCAGCACGATGCGCTTGACCGTGTCGCGCTCGAGCGCGTCGACGGCGCAGGCGACGGCGAGGTAGGTCTTGCCGGTGCCGGCGGGACCGGTGCCGAAGGTGATGTCGTGCTCCTGGATGTGGCGCAGGTACAGGATCTGGTTCGGCGTGCGGCCGTGCAGATCGGCGCGGCGCGTGCGCAATTGCGACGTCGCCGCATCGCCTTCGACAGCAGTCGTGCCGGCGGCGTTTTGCTGCGTGGACAGCTCGATCAAGCCGAGCTGGATATCGTCGACCGAAAGCGGCTCCGTCGCGTGAGCGTAGAAGCGCTGCAGCGCGGTGGCCGCCTGCTGCACCTGCGGCGACGCGCCTCGCAGCGTGAGCGCGGATCCGCGGCGGGCGATGGTGACGTCGAGCGCCGCCTCGACCTGACGCAGATTGGCGTCGAGCGCGCCGCACAGATTGGCCAGCGCGCGGTTGTCTACGGGCAAGAGCTCCAGCTCGACGGTCTGTGGCTTCAATGCTTACCTGGTACGGTCCACTAGAACAGGCCCTAGACGCCCGGACGAAGCAGCGGCGCCTTCAACGCCTCTTCCAGCGTGTTCTCGCACTCGGCCAGATGCGCGCGCGCTTCCTTGGAATACGAGCGTCTGGAAATCGCGACCTTGATCTGCATCAGCAGTTGTTTCGCGTTCTCACGTTGCAGCGCGCGCGCGTCGGCCTGCACCGTTTGCGAGGGCCGCAGCAGCGTCGTGGCAATACGGCGCAAGTATTCGCGTTGAAGATTGCGGCGGAAAGATCCGATTTCGCGTCCCGTCTTCAGCTCGCTCCAGATGGCGTCCTGGAGCGCGTCGTACAGCTCGGAAAGGCGAAAGCTCTGGCTGTCGCGGGTCTGCCGGAATTCGCCTTCGGCGATCCGCGTCGCCACGCCGTCGCTCATCAGCTGATCGAGCATCGCGCGCTGTACCCCCAGCATGCGCGTCGTCAACACGATGTCGGGCGTGATGGCGCTCATTCCGGCGTCGTCGCGGAAGCGGTCGAACTGATCCACGGTGAGGCGGCGCACGAACTCGGGACGCAGGCGGAAGCTGTCAACCGACAATAGTCCGTCGGCGATGAGCTTGAGCGCCGCACGCTGCTTTGCCGCGGGCACCGGCGTGAACGGGTCGCGCCCGCTTCCCGCGTGATCGCGCACGTAGACGACGCCGCCGACAAATTTCGCTCCGACGGCGCCGGCGTTGCCCAGTTGCGTGAGGCCGGCGAGGAAGTTGCGCCGCAGCATCTCGTAGCTCTCGCCCGGCTTCAGCCGGCGTTCCTGCAGACGCGTCCACAGCTCGCGCGAAAGCTTGAGCCGGCGCATGGCGTAGTCGAGCGGATCGTTGCCCAAGTCGCGGCGATTGACCTGCGGGTCCATGCCTTCGGCCGATCCGCCGAACCCGGCGTCGATATCGTTGGCAAAGGCCAGCTCCGGCTCCCCGCTCCGGGCGGCGATTCTCGCCAGCTCTTCTTTCTCCTGCGCCGGCGCGATCGGCTTGTACGCGTATTCGATCGCCCAGAAGTCGTAAGGCCCGATCGAGTGCATCACGTAGTCGCCCTGCGGCTCGTCCTGCAAGGCAAGGTTGATCGCGTTGTAATCCATCACCGATCCGCCGATGCCATGCGACCCGGTGAACGAAGCGTCGGAAAGCTGCTTCTGCGTATAGATGGTCGACGCGCGAAAATTGTGCTGCAGGCCGAGCGTGTGGCCGACCTCGTGGGTCACCACGTCCTTCAGCGTCGCAAGCACGTACTTCTCGGCCTCGGGGCTGTCGGGGTCGATTTCTCCACGGGCCACGAGCAGGTCGAGCGCGAACGCGAGCTCGTCTGTGGCCACGTCGCCGTAGTCGCAGAACGACGTGTCGCGCTCCATGCGCGGCGATTGCGCAACGCGCGGCGCGAACTGCTCGGAGGCCTGGCGGCGCGGCAGCCGCGTCCACCCGTCCTCGATTTCGATGTCGGCGTCCAGAATCTCGCCGGTGCGTGGATCGGCGCGGCTGGGGCCGATGGCGAGTGCTCCGGGCTCGTCGCGCACCACCCAGCGAATCGAGGCGTGGCGCGCATCGGCGGTGCTGAATGATGCATCGTCGGGCTGCTGTTCGACGCGGATCGCGTCCTTGAACCCGAGCTTCTCGAACGCCTTGTTCCACTCGAGGACGCCGGCCTTGATCGTCTCGCGATATTTTTCCGGGATATCGCGATCAAGCCAGTAGACGATCGGAACTTTGGGTTCCGACATCGCTGCGTCGGGATCCTTCTTCTCGAGCCGCCAGCGCTTGACGTAATAGACTTCCGGGAACGCCGTGGAATCCGAGGAAAAGTCCCAGCGGCGGGCCATGAAGTGGCCGAGGCGGTCGTCGGCAATGCGCGGCGTCATCGGCTCGGGCAGCCTGGCGAAGCTGTAGTAGTAACCCAGGAAGAGGCTGCGCTCGTCTTCGAGATGTCCCGGCGGAGCGCTGTGCGACGGACTCATCATCGACGGCGGCGGCGGCAATTTGGCGATGGAATAATGCGCCGACACCGCGAAGCCGGTCAGATCGGCGCCGTTGTGCGTGGCGGTGAAGCTGGAGTTGCGCGCATCGAAGCCATACGGGATGTGGTACGCGGCTTCGAGCGCGGTCGAGCCGCCCGGAATATCGGCGAGCAGGAGCGAATTGGCATCGATCAGGATCGACTTCCGCTCCGGGTGCGGCTGGCTTGCGACCGGCACTGCGGAGAGCAGGCTGTCGCTGGTCGATTCGCGGACCGCGCGCGCCTGCGGCGTCCCGGCTGTGGCAAAAAACTGCGTGTTCTTGGCGATGAGCTGGACCAGGTTGCCTAGCCGGTGAAATTCGACGATGTACGAGCGCAGCATCGGACTGCGAAACGGATCGCGGTCGCCGATGCCGTGGGTGCGATTGGCCTGCAGGAAGAACGGCTGGTCGAATTGCTCCGGCTTGATCTCCACCCAGACTTTTTCTTCCTTGCTGTATAGATTGAAAAACCCCGGTTGCTCCTTCGCATCCTTCACGACGTCGGCAAACGGTTTTTGCTGGCCTGCAACGGCCGCAGCAGCAGCGGCAGCCGCCGCGATCGCCGGCGAATTCGGGGACGGACGCGCGGCGCCGGGCGCCAACGCGGGCGTCGCGGCCGCGCCGGCGGAAGGCGCTGCGTTGGCGGAGGCAGCGATGGTTGCCGCGTTGGCGGCAGCAGCCGCCGCGGCGACGGTCGCTACATCCGGCGCCGGCAGCGTGGCACATCCGAAGCCGAGCGCGGACGCAACGGCACTGATCAGCAAGGGGGAGCGTTGCAGTGAAAGTCGTGACATCGAATCAGATCCTTCGAAAAATGAGAATCGATGCGGGCATCCCTTATTGCACGCATCGGCGGAACAACTCAGGCGGGCACCAGCTCTCCACGTAACGAATGCGACAGCGCAGATGTAATGCGCACATCGATGTAGTGTCCCACCAGATCGCGGGTGCCGGCAAAATTCACCGTTCGATTGTTCTCGGTGCGCGCCGCGAGCTCGCGCGTGTCCTTGGCCGCCTGTCCGGTCACCAGCATCGTTT
>Ga0209839_10000163_pt1 | contig 32446 bp, 21 predicted proteins | sample OrgsoiDNA2013050_FD_185800 | JGI IMG/M metagenome (GOLD analysis project Ga0209839, IMG submission 185800) | Permafrost soil microbial communities from the Arctic, to analyse light accelerated degradation of dissolved organic matter (DOM) -... | ecosystem: Environmental > Terrestrial > Soil >... | reverse complement strand
GAGAGCCGCCAGGAAAGTGGCTTCCCATTCAGATATTCCGCCTGTGCGCCGCTTGACCCAGTGGTGCCGCCCGTTGTGCACAACTTCACCCGTTCCGGCATAGTGCACTTCCAGATTGTTTCGGCCTGCTAACAAATACGCGCTAGGGTCGAAATTAAAGGACTTACAGCCATCGCCGATGCCCGCGGCACGGAGATCCTCCCGGAAGTTTACACAGGGAAGCGTAGCCACTACGAGTGAGTTGACAATTACGTCAACCTGAATCGCCTTCTCGTGATCGATATGGTCGGCAGCCCATCCGGAGATGTATGTGTCCCAGAGGGTGTCTATACAGCCAATCAAGCTCATCGGATGCCGGTCTTACTCCAGCGCCAGGCTGTAATCCTCTTTCCGGCGGGCGAGATTCGGATTGTAGCAAGGATCGTCCGCGATATACCGCGCCCATTTCTTCTTTACAAAAGAGTCCTCGGTGGGGTCTGGAATCTTATCTTTCTCGGTTTTGGTGGCCGACTCATAGTGGTAGAGCTTGGCATATGGCGTGTACACATTACGATAGCCAAGTTCCAGCAGCTTCAGGCACAGGTCTACATCTTGAAAGGCCACCGCGAGATTGACCTCATCGAAAGCGCCGGCTTCAAAAAACTTTTGGCGGCCCACCAAAAGGCAGGCGCCTGTAACCGCGCTGCAGTTACGGATCAGATTGGGAAAGTCAAAATAATGCGATTCCCCCCCCTGTAAGCCCTTGAATGCATGGCTGCAGTTGGAAAATATACCCATGACCACGCCGGCATGCTGAATCAGGTTGTTGGGGTACCATAACTGAGCCCCGACCGCGCCGATCTCCGGCCGCTGCGCGTGTTCCAGCATGGCGGTCAGCCACTCGGCTGTGATGATGCTGGTGTCGTCATTCAGGAACAGGAGATATGGAGAGGTCGCCATGCGGGCAACTTCGTTGTTCATGCGGGAGAAATTGAACGGTTTGCCGCGCCAGTCCACATATTGGACGGGTGCTTTGCGCGCAGCCAGCTGAGAGACGTATTCTTTAACGCGTGTTGTACGCGAATTGTCGATCAGCAGGATTTCATAGTTCTTGTAGGCGGTCTTTTCGAGCACGTCTTCCAGGGCGCGAAAAACGTTCTTATGTCCGCCCGTGGGCATCAGAATGCTGACGCGCGGGTCACTGGAAGTTGGATAGCGGACGCGATAGCGGCAAACTCCCACTTCCTCCACTTGAGCGCCCGGCGAGGTTCGGTCCAGATGCGATTTCAGTGCGCGTTCTCCATCCCAGCTCGCTTCGGGCTTCTCCCCCACCCCTTTCGCGGCGGACCCATGGATGGCTCGCCAGTGATACAGAATTTTCGGAATTCTTTGGATCTCTTGCGTCCGCTCGCTCGCGCGCAGCAGGAATTCATAGTCCTGAGCGCCGCTATAGCTGTCGTCTAATCCGCCGAGACGCTCCAGCAGCCTGCGTTTCATCACTACAAAGTGGCAGATATAGTTGCACGACCGGAATAGATCCGGAGACCAGTCGGGCTTGAAGAATGCATCGTACCGGCGCCCTCGCTCGTCGATCTTGTCTTCGTCGGAGTAGAAAATCTCGGTATCCGGATTGCCGTTGATGGCGTGCACGACTTCAGCTAGCGCAAAACCCGCGAGCTCATCGTCGTGATCCAGAAATCCCACATACGCTCCGGTCGTCAGGCGCAACGCCTCATTGGTGGCGGCTGCGATTCCGCGGTTCTGTTCCAAAGCTACGACCCGAATCCTGGAATCGTCTTGTGAAAACTTCTGCAAGAGGGTGGTCAAAGCGCGATCATTCGAGCCATCGTCCACCAGGCACAGTTCCCAATTAGGATAAGTCTGTTCCAGCACGGATTCAATGCACTTGGTAAGTAAGACAGCCGGAGTTTTATAAACCGGAACCGCTATGCTGATAAGAGGGCGCACCGTAAGATTACCGGTTTGGTGGCGTATCTGACGCAGGGCTTCGGGTGTTGGTTCGTGGCGCGTGATCCATAAACCATAATCGGGCGGCGTCTTCAAATCGATGCGGACCTTGCACACTGTTTCCCGCGTCTGGCCATTCCGCGCCTCCGCCGTGATGCGCACTGTACAGAGCCCTTCCGGCAGGCCGGCCGTGTCCCAGAAGAACCGGTAGCCGGAGTGGTCAGCGTCGATGAACTGGGGATGCTTGCGCGCAACATCGGGCCGGAGAATGCCGTACGATGCCGCGACCGGCGGTTCGTCGTTGACCTGGATCAGAACGCGCTCGATTCCAGACTTGGCCAACACCCAACCGCGTATTTCGACAATGTCCTTCACCGGCAGAATCTGGCGATCGCCAGGATAGTCGCACGTCAAGGCAACGAACTCGTCCCCGATCTCGGGTTGCCGTGTAGGGACGATCGTCTCGGCCAATTTCTCGTTGCGCCACGGGGAAGCCCCGCTATCGCCTTCGATAGGGCGGCCGGAAAGACGCAAAACCAGCGCACCGAGTTTGCAAAATGCCTTCCAAATACGGCTGTGGTAGATTGCCTGAATCGCGCGCTTATTGGTAGCCAAACCGATCTCGAGATCGCGCATCCGTTCGTCCATACCGATGGAGAATTCCACCCGGCTTTGGAGGCTGTCGATCTGTTTCTGCATTTGTTTCAGCCGTGACCCCATTTCGGAGCTCTGACTAACGGCCGCGACCGCTTCATCCAGCTTTTCCTCGGAGACAGGCAGCCCCGCCAACTCATTTTCTATGTTGCGAATGTGCCCGTCTTTGTCGGGCGCCTCACGCCCGTTCTGGGAGATACGCAAGAAAAGCTGGCATAGGGCCAACACACTCTGAAGATCGGTCTTTTTTCCAGCGGAGCCGAAAGCCGCAACTGCCGCTTCCAGATCGGCAATGCTCCGTCGCTTCGAGAGCAGGTATCCGGCCCGATAGTGAGGTTCAGCCGAGTCGCCTGCCGCGTACACCTGGTTAAAACGACGATTGAGCCCTTTAACGACCTTCGCCGACGTCCGCAGGGTGTGAGAAGTCAACGTCATCAGCGACCAGACCTCGGAATTGCCTTGCTGAAAGCTAATCCAGGGATACGAATAGCTTACGAACAAGCGCGCTATGGTTTCCGCATCGGGGAGGCCAAACCGGCGATGCTCCAGCAGGCCTGGAATAGGATCTCTCAGAACGGCATCTGCATACTCGCCGACCATAGATTCCGCCCAACGATTATTGGCGGACTTAAAGGGAAACGCTAAATACAAAACATCCCGCGTAACCCGAAGCAGCTCCGACAAGAATGCCGGCCGATGTTCCGCGGGAATATGTTCGAGCGTATCGAGTGAACAGACCAAGTCGAACGCGCCGTCGCGAAAAGGAAGCTGCATTCCATTGGCTTGGACATAATTCTGGAACCAAGCTCTGGGAATCGTGTCCACCACAGTCACTCGCGAGCCGGGAATCGAAATCTCCGCTATAGATGAAAATCCCGGCCTCAGAACCGGCGAATGACCCCCGACATCCAACACACTGTACGGAAGCTCACATGTTGTTCGAAAGAGTCTGCCTATGTGTTCCAGCGACAGGTATCGTTCATAAAGGTCAAAGGGCATTTCGGCTAAACGGAAGTCGTCGGTCATAATAGATCCCGGGCGCCAGCGGATATAAGCATGACCACCAAGCTGTAACCTGTATGAGGCGTCGCTGATTCAAGGATTTCAGATAGCGGCAAGCTGGTGACCTGTCACACGAAGACTGAAGGATAAGTCTAGCTCACTTTTGAGGAACATGCCGCGTTTAGCATGTGCTATACTCGGGTGTTTCCAAGACGGCCCCCGAAGATGTGGCGTGGTGATTCTCTATTCCTCTTATCCAGCCTGATCGAGAAGGATTTCAAAATCCGTTATCGAAATATGTCCCTGGGAGTGTTGTGGTCGCTTCTAAATCCCCTAGTCATGATGGGGGTACTTACCTTCGTCTTTACTAAGATACTTAAAAGCCCCGACCCCGATTACGCTTTGTTTGTAATGTGTGGCTTGGTTCCTTTTAATTTCTTTAGTATTGCCTGGATTTCAGGGACGACTTCGCTGGTCGACAATGCCGGTCTTATTAAGCGCGTGGCAGCGCCTCGTGAGATCATTCCGCTGGCCGCGGTGCTCTCGAACTGTGTTCACCTGGTGATTCAGATCGGCCTTTTGATTGTCCTCGTCTTTCTGTTTGGGAAAGCGCCCAACCGTCACTGGATATGGTTGCCGTTAATCTGGGGGCTGGAAGTGGTTTTTGTGTGCGGTATTTCATTGATTACCGCGGCGCTGAATGTGTATATACGAGATATGCGCTATGTGGTGGAGTCGGCCAATACAGTTCTATTTTGGGTGGTCCCAGTGGTCTATTCTTTCGCCATCATACCCGCGAACTACCGGCCGATATACCAATTGAATCCGTTGGCCGCGCTGGTGATGGCTATGCGAGACATTCTGATTGACGGAACGCGTCCCGGCACTGCTTTGCTACTCAAACTCACCGGCATTTCGATCTTCATGCTGGTTGCAGGTCTCCTAGTCTTTCGACGTCTGAAACCTCGATTCTACGACCACCTTTGAGAGATCATGAGCGTTATTGAATTGCAAAACGTCTCCAAGAAGTTCACTCGGCATGCCGGGCAGATGTTGCTGCGCAATCATGTCACGCGGTTTTTCACCAGGGAAAAAGACGATCCATTCTTTGCCTTGAAGCACGTTTCTTTCTCCCTGGATCACGGCCAAAGCCTCGCCGTAATCGGGAGCAATGGCGCGGGCAAGAGCACGCTGCTGGGTTTGGTAGCGGGCATCTCCAAAGCCGATGAAGGCGTAGTGACGGTGAATGGGCAGGTGGCCGCGCTGTTGGAATTGGGATCGGGCTTTCATCCCAGTCTCACCGGCCGGGAGAATGTCCGGTTAAATGCGGCCTTATTGGGACTGTCGCGCAGACAAACCACCGAGGCGTTTGAACGAATCGTGGACTTCTCCGGGATCCGCGACTTCATAGACGAGCCTTTGCGGACCTACTCGACAGGAATGATGATGCGACTGGCGTTTTCCGTGGCGGTTAACCGGGACCCCGAAATTTTGCTGGTAGACGAAGTTCTGGCAGTAGGGGATGCGGTCTTTCAGGCCAAATGCATCGAGAAGATTCGCGAATTTCGAGATGCAGGTAAGACTCTTCTCTGTGTGTCGCATTCGTCAATGATCCGGCAACTATGTGACCGCGCCATTTGGCTCGATCATGGTGAATTGATCCTGAGTGGCCCCGTAGACGATGTCTTGGAAGCCTACGCGGGGCGACAGACCGCGCCTGCGTGATGTGAGGAAAACCTGCCTGCAAACACTTCACAGCTTCGTCGGGCGATCGCGGAACTTCAGGAGTCGCTAAGCCGCACGGATTCACCCCTCTCACGCCGGGAACTCCTGACGCTCGCAGGGTTTCTGCAAGACGCCCTCTCAAACATTGAAGCCGGCGAGAAGCACGCGGCCCGGCGTTACACCGAATTGGAGCGGCGGCTGCTCGATATTGAGAATAGCCGATTTCTACGAGCCCTACAGTGGCCTGGCCGTTTCTTGGGCGACTGGAAAGGACGCGTCGGACAACTGCTTCTGCATTCTCCTTTGCATCCGCTCTATTTGAAGTTATTAAATCCACACTTTACGGCGGATCGTTACAGGCAGTGGATAGAAATCGAACCGCCGCCATGCGAGTGGCGCCCAGCCGCAGGGCCGCTGATCAGCGTAATTCTACCGGTGCACAATCCCCAGCGGGACTGGCTGGAGGCGGCCATCGCTTCGGTGGTGAACCAGACCTACCGATGCTGGCAACTTTGCGTGTGCGACGATGCCTCCCAGCAGGACTGGGTGGTCGAGTATTTTGCTGCCTTGATGTCGACCGAACCCCGCATCCGGTTTGTGCGGGCGGACGAGCACCTGGGTATTTCCGGGACATTGAATCGCGCAGGCGCTTTGGCCACCGGAGAATATGCCGGGTTCCTGGATCAGGATGATGTGCTGGCGCTGCACGCGCTCGCTTGTGTGGCCCAAGCCGTCCAGGATTCGCCAGCCGACCTGTTGTATAGCGATGAGGATTACCTGGACAGCCACGGTAATCGGGTACAGCCGATTTTCAAGCCCGCCTTTTCACCGGACCTTCTGCGGTGCGGCATGTACCTCGGCCATCTGCTGGTCATCCGCACCGCAAAGTTACGGGAATTGGGGTGGTTTCGTGCTGGCTATGACGGCAGCCAAGATTACGATCTGGCGTTGCGTTTAACCGAACAGTCGACGGCCATCCGGCACATTCCACGAGTGCTTTATCATTGGCGGCAACATCCGGATTCCACGGCTCTTCACGCCGCCGCCAAACCTTATACGCAATTAGCTGGATTGAATGCCCTTGCGGAAGCGGTTGCCCGGCAGTCTCCCCAGGCTGTAGTGACGTCCGGGACTTCTCCTAATACCTATCGCGTCCGATGGCCTTTTCCGGCCACCCTGAAGGCTAGCCTGATTATTTGTTCCCGGAACGCAAAATTGCTGGCCGGTTGCCTGGACGGGATCGCGCGGCACACCTCTCACGCCAACCGGGAGTTGGTGATCGTTCAACACCGCACGGGCGACATAGCCGCCATGGATCGCCTTCTGGATTCCCGCGGCTGCGTACGTGTGCCCTACACCGGGCCGTTCAACTTCGCAAATATGAACAACCTGGGCGCCAAACAGGCTACTGGCGACGTGTTGATCTTCATGAACGACGATGTCACGCCCCTGGATTCCGAATGGCTGACCCTGATGCTGGCACAAGCTAACCGGAACGAAGTGGGCGCGGTGGGAGCAAAACTGGTGTATCCCTCGGGCGCCATCCAGCACGCCGGCCTCGTCATCGGAATCATGGAAGGCGCCGGACATTTGCATCGCAACACCTTCGGATCGCCCTACTGGAACTGGCTGCCGTTCACGCGCAATGTCAGCGCCGTGACTGGCGCTTGTCTGGCGATCCGTAAGTGCGTTTTTCAGGAGTTGGGCGGGTTTGACGAATCCTTCCCGGTGAATTATAACGATGTCGATTTGTGTCTGCGTGCGCGTCAAGCCGGCTACCAAGTGATCGTAGAGCCGGCGGCTCTATTGCGCCACCAGGAGTGTCAGTCGCGCCAGGCAGGCGTCCGCCTGGAAGAACGCTATCTGTTCGAGCAGCGGTGGGCGGCTTGGCTGGAGCGCGGCGATCCTTTCTACAGTCCATATCTCCGGCGTACCGTGGAGGACGCCGGATTGGAACTGGAGGATCTGGCGGAGCCCCCCGCGTGGAGGTAGGCGCGTGGCTGGCCAAGCGCCAAACTCTTTCCGCCACACTTTTACTGATTCTTGCGTTGCACTTGTGCTTCTTCCCCTTCATCTGGGGAAATCGGACTTTGCTCACCGCAGCTCGCGGCATCCCCAGCATCATGCCCAACGGCGCCTGGTACGGCGGTAGCCAAGGACCTGCCTTCTCTCGCGGCAATGATGCGGGCGGTTCCGCCTGGCTGCTGGAGCCGGATGCGGCTTTGGTCCATTATCAATACTTCCGCGAAAAGCATTTGCCTCTTTGGAATCCTTATCAATCGTACGGCGCGCCACTAGCCGCGAACATGCAGTCGCAGCCGTTCAACCCGCTCTTCTTCCTATTCGCCTTACAGCCCGGGCCGCGAACATTTAATTTTTTCATCTTCGCCCGCCTTCTTCTGACCGGCTTTTGTACATACCTTTATTTGCGGCTATTCCTGCCTTTCGTTCCCTCGGTAGCCGGGGGGATTGCTTGCATGCTGTCTGGCTACTACATCCTCTTTTTCAACATGCCTGAATTGAGCGTGAACATTCTGATTCCCGCCGTATTTCTGGCCACCGAACGCCTGCTTCGCTCCCAGAGCATCGGCAACCTGATCCTATCGATTGCAGTCACCTTCCTGTGCATTGTGGGCGGAATGCCGGAAAGTGCGTTTCTGGTCCTTGCATTTGGCGGCTCGTACTTCCTCTTCCGGCTGGCCGTGGGCCCGCGGATGCGAGCCGTACGTTCCACTCAACTGAAGTACTTTGTGTTCGCTCAAGTAATGGGGCTGGTGCTGGCAGCCTTTCTTTTAGTCCCTTTTTTTGAGTTCATGAAACTGTCCTTCGACTCGCATCAGCCGGCGAATATGAATGGATTGATTCTCGGCCTTAAGCACGACGTATTCGGTCTCTCGCTCTTCACCTATGTCATACCCGGGCTCTTCGGACCTGCTTGGAATGCTATCGGTCCCGGCCTTGGCGGCTATGACTCCCTGCGAGGTTATATGGGCGTGATGCAGATCTTATTGGCCATCGTGGCGATTGGAAGTCTGTTCCGCAGGCAGGACGGCCGCTTTCCAGGCGAGCGTCGCCTCATGCTCTTCTTCTTTGTCTCGGCTTTGACTATCGTTTTGAAACGGTATGGCGCGCCCGTAATCAACTGGATCGGGTATCTGCCTTTTTGCCAACTGATCCAGTTTCCGAAATACGAGGAGCCACTGCTGGCGTTTACGCTGTCCGTGCTCTGCGCATTCGGCATGCATCAGGTCTTGGCAGCCACGGTGAATCGCCGGCGCCTGCTCGTATCGCTCTTGATTGTATTTGCCGTACTGTTCGCTGCTCTGGCGTTTTCTTTGCCCGGGATCCTGGCGGTGAAGGCGCCACCCTATCAATTTTATCTGAGCCTCGCGGGCGGCGCGGGCGTGTTGTTCTTGTCCGCACTCCTGCTGATTGGACCGGATCGATTTCGTAACGCAATGTGGTTGCCTGCCGCGCTGCTGGCGCTACTGACGGCGGAGATGGCTGCCAATTACATTTATCCGCTGTATTATGTCCCGGCACGTTCGGCCGGCGACGATGCGAACCCATACCGGGGAGCTCCCTACATCGATTATCTGAAGGCCCGGAGTGAGGCACACGAGCGCGTTTTCGCGCGGGAAGGAATCCTCCATCCGGGCTGGGCAGGCGCTTTTCAGCTCGATGATATTCGCGGGCTGGACGCGATGTATTACCGCAAGTACTTTGACTTCATTCGGTTCTTTTTACAGGCGGAAATACCGGCGGAATCGCGCGGGGACCTGATCAATCGCTTCACCGGTTTACGGTGGTTGCCTCTGGACAGCCCGTTGAAGATGAGGCTGCTGCAACTCTCGTCGGTGAGATTCCTGGTGTCCTTGCAGCCCTATATCACAGACTCGGGGCGGGGATCGGAAATTCTCGGGCAGAATAAGGACCGCCTGTTGCCAGGACGGGAAAACCTGGTCGAAGCCCGAACCTTCACTATTTCCGGGGAGACCAAAGCGGTTCTTTATGAACATCCTCCGTACGAGCGGCTGCCATTCCGAACCACCATCACACCTGCCAGCCGCGAGTTCTCTTTTGACGTGGCCATGCAACCGGCGGTCTATGACGGATCTCTCCCGGTTTGCGGCGGCGGCGTGGAATTCCGGCTCGAAGTCCGGGACAGCGGTGGACGGATTCGGCTGTTGTATGACCGCTATATCGACCCCAAACACGATCTGGCGGAACGTCGCTGGATTCCGGGGTCGGTCGATTTGAACCAGTACATGGGGCAAATTGTAGAGTTGCTGTTCACCACCAGACCCGGACCGACCGGGGACACTTGCGCGGCTTGGGCGGGTTGGGGAGATCCTCATTTCAATGGGGACTCTCAACCGCAAACTGCGTTCCGCCTGATTGACGATCATGGCGTCAAAATTTACCGGTACCAGGAAACCCTGCCGCGGGCGTCTTTGTTTTCCGATATAAAAGTGGCGTCGGACGATGCGTCGGCGCTAGCCGCCTTGGGGTCTCCGGCGCTCGATATATTTCAGACAGCAGTAGTTTCGTTGCAGCGCCTGAACGCCGCGGAGGCGGGGGCGATTCAGAGTCTCCATAGCCAGCCTCACGAGCGCGCGCGGGCCGCGAGAATTATCTCCTATACCTCGCAGGAAGTAGTCATTGATGCCGCCACGGAACGGCTTGTATTGTTGGTGCTCAATGACAGCGACTATCCTGGCTGGAAGGTCTACGTCGATGGACGGCGGTCGCGCTGGATTACGGCAAATTATCTGTTTCGCGGCGTACTGCTGCAGCCGGGAAGGCGCCTGGTCCGGTTTGCCTATGAACCGGCTTCATTTACAGCCGGCGCTACCATTTCAGGCGCGGGCCTGTTGGGTCTGGCCGGCTTCATCGTGTGGCGCAGGCGCAGGGCGGATTCAGGCGTTGCCAAATCGCACCTTGTGTAGCAGCCAGCGCCTCTCCAATTCGCGCCTTTGCGCCGCCCGCAATATGGATTGCCCCCCTCGCTGTAACAGCAGATAGTCCAGCAGTTGCGAGACCGGTACAAACCATCCGTTCCGCCGGGCTAGACGCGTCATTAGGTCGGAAAATTGTGGGTGCATGCGACCGTCCCAGAAACCCAGGCCGAAGTGCGTGTACATAATGCAGGCGCCGCCCTCGGCCTCCAGACGGTCCAGGTTGGCTTCACCGATTCGGTCCACGAAAGGCTGCACCGTGGCGCCCTCCGCGGAAGCGTACCAATAGTTCACGTAGGGCCGGTCCGGATCATGGTAAGGCATATAGGGACAGGCCCGCAACGTGTTGGTTTCGGCGAAGGTGAAGTTGCGCATGTAGCGGATATGCCGGCGGCACAGATCGCCCCAGAACTCAGGGTGTCCCGGAATGTGACCGTGGAAACGATTGCGGTTGTGGCCTCGCGTAAGAGCGCTGTACATCAGCCGGTAGAGGCCGCTGACACGCTGGTCGCCCCAGTAGACATTCTCATCACAGTAGTAATGCTGCGCCATGGTGATCGGATACTCGCCGAAATACTCCGCAAACGTCTCCAAGCCTACCTGAGTTTCCTGGCGAAGGGACGTGTGCAGCGTAGCGTTATGCAGCCCGATTTCGAATCCCATGCGTTGGAGTTCTTGCACCCAGGCGCGGTAGGCGGGTTCGGCACAGGTGCCGCCATGGTCGGAGGGCACCCCGGAGCCGCGGATGGGCCACACCCCTTTGGTAGTGCGGAAACTCAGGTCGGCCAGAAGAGCATACACTTCGCGGCCGGCTTCCAGGGTCTGGGAATCAGGATCGTCAAAGATCGTAAAGGCGAATGATTTCCCGTCTGGCCACAGCATTCTATACGACCCCTGTGGTTGTATTGACGTCAGCTCCGGCCATCCGTTCGAATTGAGTGAAATCGTTGCCAATTGCCATGGCTAGCGCGAGAAGCCTCTGCAGTGCTTCGTTGGGTGACGAAAACGTGATTGAGATGGCCCCCGGCGATACTGAAACACCGGCCGGCAGGTGAGCAAATTCCTGACTAAGCATGGTCATGGGTGCCTCTACAAGAACTTTTGGTTGAGCCATGGCTGACTTGCGCAGCCCATCCAAAACCTGAGCGAGCCTTTGGCGCCGCCGTTTTTCGTAATGCGCTTCCTCGCCGGCAGCCAGACGTTTCAAATGTGCGATAAGTTCCTCCCGATCCGCCATGCCATTCGCCCCCACTTGGCGGGTAACGCAAGGGCGGAGTATTTGCTGGGCCCTTCTAGGACCCACCCCTAGAAGCGTCTGGAGTGTTTCCCGATCAACCCACGGCCAGGAAAGATCGCCGAGCTCTGTTATGACTCGATCCAACCGCCCATACCAAGTGGGTTTATCGGGCACGGTACTAAACTAACATACCGACTGCGTTTGTGCGCGAGTGCGAAATATACTACCCGAAACATACTTCTGATAATAGAACGTTATCAGAAGTGTGTTAGACTCGCGATTTGAAACAGACTACCGCACTGGAAACAATAGTCGATAAAGGCGAGCTAGCGTCTCTGGGGCAGCAGGCGCAGGACTTTGCCGCAGCCGCCAAGGCTGGCAACACACTTCGCGCTTATCAAGCCGATTGGCAGGATTTTCGGACATGGTGCGAGGGGCACCAGGTCTCGCCGTTACCCGCCACGCCTCAGACAGTTGCCATATATATCACCGACCGTGCGGCGACTCTCAAAACATCCAGCATCGCCAGGCGCCTGACGACCATTAACCGGGCGCACCAGGCTGCCGGCCAACCGTCGCCCGCCACCATGCAGAATGCGGTCGTGAGCGAAGTTTGGAAGGGGATCAAGCGCAAGAAGGGAATTGCTCAACACGGGAAAAAACCATTCCTGACGCCCGACCTGCAACGGATCATCGCGGCCCTTCCGCAGGATCTCACGGGAATACGCGACCGGGCACTGTTGCTGGCTGGCTTTGCCGGCGGCTTTCGCAGATCGGAACTGGCCGCGCTGCGCGTCGAGGATCTGGAAGCCACTCCGGACGGACTCATCGTGAGGCTCGGCAGATCGAAGACCGATCAGGAAGGGCAGGGAAGAGTGGTGGCCTTACCTTATGGCGCCGATCCGCGGACCTGTCCAGTGCGTGCCGTGCACACGTGGCTGGACGGGGCGGGCATCGTCGCTGGATCGCTGTTTCGCGCGGTCGACCGGTTCGGTCTGGTGAGCTCGAGAGCACTGCACGCGGACTCTGTTGGTTATCTGGTGAAGCGCGCCGCCCGGCGAGCTGGGTTCGAAACCGCGGATTACGCCGGTCACAGTCTGCGGGCGGGCCTGGCCACGCAGGCGGCAATGAATGGCGCCAGCGAGTTGTCCATCATGAAACAGACCGGCCACCGGAGTTTGGCCACTGTCAGAAAATACATTCGCGAGGGAACTCTGTTTCGCGACAATGCCGCCACAAAATTAGGTCTTTGAAGCGACCGCGCCTCACGCGCTCCACGGGCGAGCAAAATACGCCTCAACAGCATGGCGGATGCGCTCGCTTGCGCGCCCATCCCCATATGGGTTGTGGATGCGGGCCATGCGACTGTATTCCCCTTCGTCGTCCAGCAGCCGCCCGGCTTCGTACACAATGCGGTCTGCATCGGTACCTACCAGCTTCACGGTGCCGGCAGTAACAGCTTCCGGCCGCTCGGTCTTTTCCCGCATCACCAGAATGGGTTTTCCGAGCGAAGGCCCTTCTTCCTGAATACCACCTGAATCGGTGATCAGCAGATGAGCGCGCCGCATCAGATCTACGAAGGGGACATAGTCCAGAGGCTCGACCAGGAACACGTTAGGCAAATCATCCAACTTCCGGTACACGGGATCCATCACGTTGGGATTGCGATGCACCGGATAAATCAGTTGGACATCGTCCCGCTGGGCAAGACGGGTAAGCGCTTCGCAAATGTGCGCGAAGCCCTCGCCGAAGCTCTCCCGGCGGTGGGCGGTGACAACAATCAGCTTCCTGGATGCATCCAATTGGGGCCACGTATCTCCGGCCAGACGGCCTGCGGCTAAAGCATCGCACACCTGAAGCACGGCGTCGATCCCCGAATTACCCGTGACGGAAATGCGCCGCGGGTCGACGCCATCCGCCAGCAGGTTGCGCCGCGCGGTTTCCGTGGGCGCGAAGTGCAGGGCGGCAAGACGGGTAGTCACGACACGGTTCATCTCCTCGGGAAATGGTTGCGCCAGATCTCCCGTGCGTAGGCCGGCCTCCACATGTCCCACCGGCACTTGTTGGTAGAAGGCTGCCAGAGCGCCAGCCAGAGTAGTGGTCGTATCGCCCTGCACCAGCAGCATGTCCGGTTGCTCGGCTTTGATTACCGGCTCAAGGGCTACCAGGATGCGCGACGTGATCTGCCCGAGCGTCTGTCCGGGCTGCATCAAATTCAAGTCGTAATTCGGTGCGACTCCGAAGGCTATCAGCACCTGATCGAGCATCGAGCGGTGTTGCGCAGTTACGCAGACAAGCACCTCGAACTGCTTACTTTGCCGCAGGTTCAATAGGACGGGACAGAGCTTGATGGCCTCCGGGCGTGTGCCGAATACGACCAGGATCTTATGCACGGCTCACCACGGTCTGTATGATTTGGTCGAAGCGAGCGGCGACAGAAGCCCATCCATAATTCTCTTCGACGAGTTGGCGCGCTGCCCGGCCCAATTGCATTCGGCGCCCCGGATCGCGCAAGAGTTGGACCACCTGATGGGCGAAATCGGCGGGATCGTCGGCCAGGATGATGTTGTCGCCATGCCGCACCGGAAGGCCTTCAGCGCCCATGGTAGTTGAAATTACCGCTTTCCCCATCGCCATGGCTTCAAAGATTTTGATGCGGGTTCCGCTGCCGCTACGCAGCGGCACCACGCACACAGCGGCTTTGCTCAGATAAGGGCGGATATCGTCCACCGCCCCGGTTACTACGACGCTACTGGATGCCAGCGCTTGCATCCGCCGCGGCGGGCGGCGGCCTACCGCCCAGAAGGCCGCATCCGGGGCATCCCTCCGGATTAAGGGAAATACTTTGTCGATGAAGTAGACGACGCCGTCTTCATTTGGCATCCAATCCATGGTGCCCGTGAAGACCAGGGTGTTCGGCTGTTCGGGTTCCGCGGACGGTCGGAAGAATTCCGTATCCACGCCAGTGGGTATTACTGAGATGCGCTTGGCGTCGACGTATTGAAGGAAAGCGTCGCGATCGTTTTCCGAGACCGCCACGACATGATCCGCCCCCTCCACGTAACGCCGTTCGGCGCCGGCCAAGGCGCGCGATTCGAGCCAACAGGCGGCCTTCATAATTGGATTGGAAGTGACTTTGTAGTGGCGCTCCCAAACCTGGGCTTCCACATTATGGGTGAACAGGATAATGGGCGGCGGTGTCTTCCAATGCATGAGCGAGCCAGGCACGAGGAAGTCGCAAACCACTACATCAAAGGTGGCGGATGCGAGCAGTTCGGCGTAGCGGCGGCGCACTTCGGGATAGAGGAACTTGTCGATGGTGACAGGGCGGCCGGCGGCCATCATGCGGGCGGAGCGAAGATACTCGCCCAGGCTGCGGCGGGGCGGCAGCGGCAAAGGGACGGGCACGATTTTCGCAAAGAAGCCATTGCCGCGGAGGTGCTGATCGTCGGGATGCTCCGGATAGAAGGTGAAAAGGGTGATCTGGTGCCGGGCGGCGAGTTGTTTAAGGATATTGTAGCTGCGGATCTTGCCGCCCATATCGGGAGGAAGCAGGCCTCCGGCTTTGACCCATAGGAGTTTCATAAGGCGAATTCCGTCACACCTGAAGGGCCGGTGGCACGGTATACGAAGCGGTCACCAAAGAGGAACTCATGCGACCCCTGTGGTTCTTTGTATTGGTAGGTGGCCGGTGCGGTTTGCGTGAACGTTCCTGCCGTGCCCTGAACGAGCAGCACGGCGAATTCGGCGGGGAGGGCGGTTTCGGTGCTGAAGCGCAGGGCGAAGGCGGCCTCCTTTAAGCCATACTTGGGCGACCAGTCCCAACGCTCCATCGTTTGCGACCAGTTGTGTCCGGCGGGCGGAAGGATAGAGATGTCGCGCTCGTCGAGGAAGTGCCAATGGATGTCGAGACGGTGACCGCTCCCCGACGGTCCTGTCTCAGTAACCAAGTCGCGCACCAGCCAGAACCGGTTCTTGAGGCCGAAGACGTAGCGGTGGTGGATTAACGGTTGGTACCCGTCATGATGCCCTGCGAAAAAATCGGAAGTCTCGGCGGTGTGCCAGCGATCCACGATGGTTTCGGGCATGCCGGTCCAGGAGAACGGTCCATGGGGCGTGGCTTGGTCGCGCCCATCGACTTGCAAGGTATTGTGGGCTGCGGTTCCTCGAAAGCGATCGCGTTCGGGGCAGACGTAGCAGAATGTACCCGGATCCAGAAGCACGGGCCGGCCGTTGGTGATGAGTTGGATGCTAAGGGCGTCGGCATGGCCGTGGCCCGCGGTCAGGCCGCCATGTGGTCCGGCGTCGATAAAGAGTTGCGAGTGCGAATCCGTCATGGCATAGATCCCGGCCGACGGCAGGTCGACGCTGCGAGGGGGTGAGGGGACCAGGGGGCGAGCGGGCGATCCTATAACGCGGCCCCCATCGTCATCACCAAAGTTGGGCGCGCGGCCAGCCTGAGAGAGGACTGCCAGGGCAGCACTCATTTTTTCGATAGTGCGGTCGAATGATAGTGGGATATCGAGTCCATTTCGCGCAGCCAAGGTGCGCGCGAACTGGAAGAAGTCGAGAGCGTAGACATGGTAGTAGACGGATTGCTCGAAGTGAAAGCCGTCAGGGCGCACTTGCGTTTCGGCCTGCTTTAAAATGATTTCCCAGCCGCGTGCTTGCCAGCGGGGCGCTTCGGCGAATTGAGGGCAGAGCAGGCCGATGGAGAACAGCGCCACGCCTTCGCCAAGCAAGTGTGTATTCGGGGAAAAGTATGTGGACAGGAAGCGCTCGATGTACCAGCCGTGAAGGTGGAGGGCGGGAAACAGGCCGTCGTCGAAATCTCCGATTATGCTGCGGACCCAGAGCCAGGACAGGGCACGGAAGGCGACCTCCAGCGTGCTCGCCCAGTTCACACCGATAGGGTATGGGTTTTCGCGTTGCCAGTGAGTCCACTGCGTGACGATCTCGGCGCGGAAGCGAGCGTCTTTGCTGGATTGCCAGGCTTGGGCCAGCGTGACGAACTGCTGGTGACGGTTCAGCTCCCAGATGATTTTGTGATCGCCGATTCGCTCGAAATCGAGAAATGAAATTTGATACCAGGGCTTTCGGGGTGAGCGCTTGCCGTGGACGGGGTCGAAATGCCAGCCGATGGGGGTACCGAAATCCAGGTCCCTGTAGCCCAGTAAATCGAACCGGTGGGCACAGATTTTTTCTGCGTCGTCGAGCGAGTTCAAAGGGGGCAGGTCCGGGAAGGCGGGAGTCGCAGGGGACGCGATTAGCCGCCAGACCGGAGGCCGACCCCAACGTCTGTTGAAAGCTTGTTGGGTGCGGGTAGCGATTTCGGCCGGACTCATCCGCAGCAGGCGCGTAAGGTTCATGAGGGCTGACAGGCAGACCCAGAGGGTACTCCGGCTGTCCTGCTGGTGATGAAGATGCTGCCCCAAAGCTGCAGGTTCAGCAGGCGCCAGATGCGGTCGGTGGCATCTTCGAGACCGCTTTGGTGGCGGGCAAGGAGATCGTTCAAATAACCGAAATCGATATAGGGGGCTAGCAGGCCGTCGCGGTCATTGAGTTGGGCGAGCACGGCGTCGGCGCTGGGATCCATCAGCCACTGACGGAGCGGCGTGGGAAAGCCCATCTTCTTGCGGTAGACGATGTCGCGCGGCAGGATGTCTTCGACGGCGCGCTTCAGAATGTACTTGCCCACACCGCCGCGGAGCTTCATTCGATCTGGGACGGAAGCGGCGAATTCGACAAACTCATGGTCCAGAAAGGGGACGCGGCTTTCGATCGAGCAGGCCATGCTCATCTGGTCCTGCTTCATGAGCAGCTCCACCAAGTAAGTTTTCTGGTCCGCGTAAAGCATACGGGAGAGCAGTCCCGCATTGGGCCGGGCGTTCCAATAGTGCAGGTAGGACGCATAGGTGCCGTCAAACGGAGCCGCGAGCAGCCGCTCCTGCTCCGCACGCGAGAAGGCGGCATAGAAGTTATCGAGGTAGAGAGATTCGAGACCTTCACCGCGGCCCAAAACGGAATGCTGCAGCTTGCGGCGGATGTTTCCGGAAAGCAGACGCGATCCGGCGATTCCGGAGCGGATGGAATCGCGCAAAGAGCGGGGCAGCGCTCCGTATTTCTTCATCAACCGTTGATTGAGGAGATAGAAGCGGTAGCGGGCGTAGCCGGCGAACATTTCGTCGCTGCCCTCACCGGTGAGGACTACTTTCACTTGCTTGGCGGCCAGGCGCGAAACGAAATAGAGGGAAACGCTGGACGGCCAACTGATGGGCTCATCTTCATGCCAGATCAGTTGCGGCAGTGCGTTGAAGAAATCGTCCCGGCCTAGGATTACTTCATGGTGCTCGGTGCCTATCTTCCCGGCCACTTCACGGGCGTAGGCGAGCTCGCTGAAGGCCTGCTCCTGATAGCCGACCGCGAAAGTCTTGACAGGCCCGGTGGACATGGGCTTCATAAGCGCGGCGATGGCGCTCGAATCGACACCGCCCGACAGGAACATGCCGAGCGGCACGTCGCTCATGAGACGAGTGCGGACGGCTTCTTCCAGACGGGCGCGGCATTCCGTAATCCAGGATTGGTCGTCGCGCTTTTCATAGGAGACAGGGCAGGGAAGCTCCCAATATTGGCGGATTTCCAGTTGATCGGGCGTGAGACGGAGCCAGTGTCCCGGCATGAGCTTGCGGATACCGCTGAAGAGCGTCTGCTCGCCGGAGCAGTAGCCGAAGTTGAGGTATTCGGAGAGCAGCGATTCTTCAAAGCGGGGAGAGATGGCAGGGTGCTCCAGCAGTGCCTTGATCTCGGAAGCGAAGGCCAACAGGCGGCCGTCCCAATAGTAGTAGAAGGGCTTTTTGCCCAGACGGTCGCGGGCGCAAAAAAGAGTACGAGTGTTCTTGTCCCAAATGGCGAAGGCGAACATGCCGCGGAAGCGCGTGACGCAATCCGGGCCATATTGCTCGTAGGCGTGCAGGATGGTCTCGGTATCGCAGCGGGTACGGTATTGATGGCCGGCTTGTTCGAGGGCTGGACGTAGTTCTGCGTGATTGAAGATTTCGCCGTTATAGGCGATCCAGAGCGCCCCGTCTTCGTTGCACATGGGCTGCTGGCCGCCCGCGACATCGATGATGCTGAGGCGGCGGTGGCCCAGGGAGGCAAAGGCGTCGCGGTAGTACCCGGAGCCGTCCGGACCACGATGGCGTATGATATCCGTCATGCGGGCGAGCACTGAGTCCGGAGCTGCGTCTGGAGCGCGGGTTACGAATCCGGCAATACCACACATGGCGTTTTGGATGGGCAAGAGCCCACTTTAATGATTCTAAACCGCTGGAGTCGAACTTTGTGGGTTGATTTTTACTGAGGAGGGCTTGGTGGGGTGGCGCGTTGCAGTACCCCGCGGGGACAGGCCCGAAGGCCTGCCCCCTATCGCGGCGGCTACAGAACGGGCGGGTTGTACAGGTTGGGCATCTGCCAACCTCGATACGAGTAATCCACACTTCCTACATTCATCACTTGTGAACCGAGTGGAGTGGTCGTCGGCTGCATCTCAATAGCCTGGGTATTCGGAAGTCCCGTCTGGAACAGGAAATTGCCGTTGGACAGCAGTCCGGCGCCTCCCAATGCCGTAGTCTTCACGCCCAGATCCTGCAGCATGACGGGCGTCACTTTCATGTTTGTCTCATCTACCATCAGCGCCATACCCCGGCTGTTGCAATCGTTAGGGCCGCAGTTTGCGCCTAATCCCAGCGGAGCGGACGAGTAGCGAGTGTTTCCATTATCGAAAATGGTCAACAGCGGACCCGTAATACCGCCGATCGTCACCCTTGCACCGCTATTGGCATAGGTGACATCGTGCTGGTGCGAGAACCACGGCCACGGATCATTGCTTATGTTGTTGAAGGTGAAGTTACTGGGCGTGAGACCGTCCGGAGGTCCCATGTACCAACCAATGCAGCTAGGGGCCGGCGGCGGCGCGCAACTGCCAGCGCCATTGTTGTAGTTGATTTTGATCACCTGATCCTGGTTCCTTACGGAAACTAAGAGCGAACCGGAGTCCGGGTTTTGGCTGCTCGCGGCGGCTACATAATCCACCGTGTTGGAATGCGTCCAGTCGTTAGCCACGGTGCCCAGAAAGAGGTCCGTGGGACAGTCCGAACTGCCGGCGGTGCAGGTTTCTTTCAGCGGCGCGGTTCGCTGGATATTCAGTTGATCGAAGGCGTCGTAGTGCCACACTACCTGCCAGCTCGAATTCAGCACGATCACCATCTCGCTCAACACATCCACCGGATTGCTGCCCGTATTGCCTTGTGTTCCGGGCGGAAATAGCTTTTCGACATGGGCCATGAAAGCCGTGTACTGTTGGCCGCCAATCGTATAACGAATGGCATCGTGATGAAAATCGTTCAGGCAAGCGTCGCCAACCTTGGCGGGTTGAGGGATCTGACCACAGGGCGTCGCATCTTTCACTCCCTGGGCCACCAATTGATTCGCAACCACGCCAGTATTAGTTTCCCTTATAATGTTGCCCGCGAAGTCGATTTCCCTTAGCATTTGCTGGATGGTATTCGACGAATCCCAGGAAGTGCCATTCTGGATGGTCAACATGGTACCGCCGGACACCGGGCGGGTCAGCAAAGTACCCGCGCCGTTGCCGTAATACCACATGATTTTGCCGCTCAAATCCGTGGCTACTGGAACAATGAGCTTGGTAAATGACCATAACAACATGGGATTCGGATCATTGGCGGGGGCCGCTAAATTCACTGTAAACGAAGGTAGGAAGCCGGCCGGTAACCTTGAGGGCAAAGGACCCGTGGTGAAAGTGAGAGCAGTGCCATTGGTGACGGTGCCGCCGGTGGCCGTCTGGGAAAACATCGAATAGGTAGTGGAGGGCAGCATCCCGGCAACATAGAAATTCATACTCACGGGGGGATTGCAGGCGGCCCAATCGGTGTTGTTTATAGGACCGCTACCGGTATGGAAAGCGACCCGCATGGTGCTGCCCGTGGCGCATGAGGGTGCACTAAACAGAGCTACCAGGGCATTGCCGGTCTGGTGCACGGAGGCTACTCCTGAGGATACTCGCGTATTCAATTGAAACGTGGCCGTTTTGGTGGCCGTGGCCCCGGAAACGAAGTCCTTTGCAATTACCTGAATCGTATAAATGCCTTCCCCTGCAATAGTGGTCCAGACAAACGGCTGGGATGTCCAGGTACCGGCCGACAGCCCTCCAATGTTGAAATCCTTAACCAGCGTGAGCGTTCCATGAGGAGGAGTGACGCTGTACTGGAACGTCAGACTCTTGGAACTGGAATCCGTGGCCTTGGCGACCCACGTTACGGTTGTGCCCAGCGACTGCGGCGAGGCTAGCGACGGTGTAAAGGACTGAATGGCAACGGTGGCGTAGACGGGAGCCACTCCTAAGGCGGCCAGCAGGCCGGCGGCGCAAACAATTTGTTTTCGTTTCAAAGAATGACCTCTTTTTTTCAGGAAAAACATAGACGCGGAAGAATGTGGCAATGTCGTCGAAGGTGACGTAGTTATTATTCGAATCGACACAATTAAAAGTCAACTTGACCCGTACTGGTACCAAAGAGTAACGGCTGCACCTTCTCCCAGTCCAGTGACAGCCAGATACCCCGCCGCAGATCTGGGCGCACTAGAGTAACGCCGCGAAATTTTCCTGTCCTGCCACTGGGAAACCATTAACTGGTACTGCTACCCGCTTAAAATATGACAAAGCCTTGCTATACTGGCTACTTCGGTTCACATAGGTCTTCTGCGCGACCCAGGGGGGGTTGCGTCAAATCATTGAAAACGCTGGGCCGAACGGCATTTCAACGCCAGCGCCCGCAGAAGATGCTTGGTTGGGCTGGTGGTCAACTTAGGGGGAATCTCATGAAAACACCGAACAAAACTCTGTCGTTTCTTGTCGGACTGCTTGCACTCGCAGCGCCGGCCTTCGCTACGGTAACAATCGTATCCTTGAAGCCGTCGCATGCATCTCCACAACCGATCGGAAAGGTGATCACCTGGTCAGCTACCGCCACGGATAGCAGTTCCGGTCCGTTGACCTTTCAGTTCAACATCACCCTCCCTAATGGGACCCTCATGATGATCAAGGACTTCAACGTTGGTACGCTCAGCGGCGGCACGTGGACGGCTCGGCCTTTCGTGTGGGTTCCCACGGGAATCGAGGGTTCTTATAAAATTGCGGTCGTCGCCAAGGATTTTAAGTCGGGTAGTAGCACCTCGAAAACCGCCACTTTCCAAGTGACTGCGGTGGCTAGCGGCAGCACCCCCGTTGTGGAAAAAACCTCCAATGTTTTGGTGGCATTGTTCAGCGCGCCATCCTGCGCCGCCGGAAGCACAATGCGTGCCGCCTATCAGGAGCAAACAGGGGGCGCTCCGACCTCGGTCACGAATTGGGTCACCTGTCATCCGCCCCACACTATGACATTTGAAGTCGCGGGTATGTACCCCAGCACTGCTTACAACATGTATGCGCAGACCAAGACCGGCGGCAACATTACGGATAGCTCCACGGTCACGTTTACGACCAGTGCCTTGCCCAAAAGTATCCCCTTCCCAACTTTCACGGGCCAACCGGCCGGCACCGACACAGCCTACCCTGTGATCCTCCATAACCCCATTACATTTGTAGCGGGAACGACTTATCCCGATATCGCGACGGACGTAACCGGCAAAATTATCTGGTATTACCAGGCGAATGACGTAACCAAGAGCGACGTCCTGACCCGCCCTGTGGTGGGCGGTGGGACCATTACCTTACAAGACGACCTGGCGTGGGATCCGACCGTGACCCAGGAACAATTCCTACGCCAGATCGATTTGGCGGGCAACATCGTACGGGAAACCAACATGGGTGTGATTCAGCAGGAACTGCTGGCACTCGGAGCCGTGGACGGGGGACCGTGCACCGGGATTACCAATCCGACCGTAGGCACGGCTTGTGCCGGATCTTTTCACCACGATGCCATTCAGACTTTACCCAATGGCTCCATGGCGGCCTTGCTGTCGGTGGAAAGGATTTATCCTCCGGGAACCCAGGGCGATACCAGCGGCAAACCGGTGGACATCATCGGCGACATGATCATTGTCATGAACAACAATTGGCAGGTAGTCTGGTATTGGGACTCATTCGACCCGGCCAATGGCGGCAATGGTTATTCCAAGTTACCGATCAGCCGGACGGCTACTCTGGCAGAAACCTGCGGAAGCGCCTCGTCGGGCTGTCCTCCGATGTTCCTGCTAGGCTCCAATATCGCGCCGTTGGCGCACGATTGGCTCCACGCCAACAGTTTGTATTACTGGCCGAATAACGGCGCTGCCACCTCCCAACCGGGCGACATTATCTGGTCCTCGCGACATCAGGACTTCATCTTCAAGATCGACTACAAAGACGGCACTGGTACGGGGAACATTTTGTGGCGCATGGGTCCAACGATCGCCGGCGCCAGCGGAGACTTCACGTTTGTGAATACGTGGAACGACCCCTGGCCATGGTTTTCACACCAGCATGACTTCGGCATCGAGAACGGCGGCGCCGGACCTGCGACAATTTTCGATAACGGGGACACGCGGACTGCGCCTGTGGCTGAAGGCGGCCTGGGTGGCAACTGCGCGCCCTTCGACTGCGACAGCCGGGGCATGGCGATCACTTTCAGTGAGAGCACCATGCAGGTGACGCCCGTAGTGAGCTTTGATCTGGGAAGCTACTCCACGGCCATGGGCAGCGCCCAATTGTTATCCAACGGTAACTATTTCTTCGAGAATCCGATCGTATTCGTCGTCTCCAAGGGCGCTACGTTTGGCTATAGCATGGAGATCGCCCCTACAAATCCGTCACCGCAGGTCGGGCCCGCGAGTGTGAAAATGAATGTCGCCGGGCCGCAACACTATCGCGGCTTTCAGATGCAGAGCCTTTACGTACCGCCGACAACCTAATCCAGGGCACGCTAAGGACTTCGCACCCTGGCTCTCGCATCGAGGTTTAATGAAAACGCTCAACTGCCTATTTACTGTGACATCGGCGCTGCTCTTTACATTTTATTCACCGGCCTATGCCACGGTGGCCTTGTCATCCTTCTCGGCGTCGCAGACGTCGCCGGAACCAATTGGTAAGACCATCACCTGGACGGCCACCGGTACCGATGACCAGCCCGGTCCCTTAACGTTCCAGTTCAGTATTCTTGCCCCTAACGCGACGCAGTTCGCGATGGTGAAGGATTTCAACGTGGGCATTTTAAATGGGGGAGTTTGGACTTCTCAGCCTTTCGTCTGGGTTCCCACGGAGATTGAAGGGGTGTATAAAATTCGCGTTGTGGTAAAGGATTTCACAACCGGCGAGTCCAGCTCGAAAGCGGATTTATTCGCGATTAACGCGGTAGCCAGCGGGAGTAGCCCGGTGATCGTGAAGACCGCCAACCCTCTGGTCGTTTTGTTCAGCGTGCCTTCCTGTCCCGCCGGAAGCACGGTGCGAGCCGTCTTTCAGCAACAGTCGGGCTCCGCGCCGATCACTGTCACAAATTGGGTAGGTTGCCACCCTCCCGCCACTGTTACGTTCGAAATAGCCGGCATGCTGCCCACTACCGCATACAGTCTTCACGCCCAAACAAAAACCGGGAGCTCTATATCCAGTGGAACCACGGTCAGCTTCCAGACCGGCGCACTTCCGGGTACCGTCCCCTTTCCGGTGTTCTCAGTGAAGACCCCCGCGACCGACATCAGCAATCCGGTAGTCCTGCACAATATGATTCAGCTGGGAGGGGGGACCACTTACCCCGATTTGGCGACCGACTTATCGGGCAATGTTATTTGGTACTACTACCCGAACGATCTGACGAAGGGCGAAGTCATGACGCGACCTCTTCCAGGAGGAGGTTTCATCACCATGCAAGACGATGTTTCCTGGGATCCGACCGTGACCAAGGAGCAACTCCTGCGCCAGATCGATTTGGCAGGCAACGTCGTACGCGAGACCAATATGGGCATCATTCAACAGCAACTAAGCGCGATGGGCGCGGTGAATGGCGGCCCGTGCCGGACGGTCCCCAGTCCGCCGCCCGTGGGAGCTGCTTGTGCCGGGGCATTTCACCACGATGCCATTCAAACTCTGCCCAATGGTTGGACCGCGGTTCTATTGGACAATGAAAAGATTTTCCCTCCGGGAACACAAGGCGACACCAGCGGGTTGCCCGTAGACATCATCGGAGATATGATTGTTGTCCTCGATACTAACTGGCAGGTCAAATGGTATTGGGACGTCTTCAACGCGGCCCACGGCGGCAACGGCTATTTGAAACTGCCGATCAACCGGGCGGCTGTTTTGGGCGAAACCTGCGGAACAAACACGTCCGGCTGCCCGCCGATTTTTCTGCTGAGTCCCGGTAACACTGCTCCTTTGGCGCACGATTGGCTGCATGCCAATACCCTTTATTACTGGCCCCATGGAGGTGGTTCCGCTAATCAGGGAGGAGATATTATTTGGTCCTCGAGGCACCAGGATTGGGTATTCAGGATCGACTACCGGGACGGCAAGGGTTCTGGAAATATCCTCTGGCGCATGGGACCGAGCGGCGATTTCACATTTATAAACTCATACAACGACCCCTGGCCCTGGTTCTCGCACCAGCATGATGCTGGTATCGAGAATAGTGGCGCCGGTCCGATGACGGTCTTCGATAACGGTAACACGCGAGTGTCACAGCCGGGCAGTTCAACCGGTGGCGTGCCCGGCTTGGGTACGGCTTGTATACCTAACGATTGCAACAGCCGCGGCATGGCATTTACGTTCGATGAAAATGCCATGACCGTGACCGTTTCTCCGAATGGCGTAACCCTGGACCTGGGAACATTTTCACCTGCCATGGGAAGCGCGCAACTGTTAACCAACGGCAACTATTTCTTCCAGAATCCACTGGTGCTCCTTAACCTGAATACTACCGTCGGCTACAGTATGGAACTCGGCCCCACCCCTCCCGCGCCACAAGTGGGAACGGCAAACGTGCTCTTGAACCTCGCCGGCCCGGAACATTATCGCGGGTGGCAGATGCAGAGCTTGTACTTTCCGCCCACCACGTAAAGAAGCCCGTGCGCCGCAACCAGCGCCTGGCATTGGACTTATATAACGTAATTCAGTACTAAAGCTCCTTGAAGAACTTGACTCCAGGGGCTTCATCGTGGTCTGATGCCTAAGTAGCGAAGCTAGCAGGTTTCCAGTCTTGCCCTGAACGCGGGACGACATCCTAAAAAGGTTCTTAAAGAAGGCATGACGTGAAGACTCTTGTCATTGGGCTGGATTGTGCGGCTCCCGAGATTCTATTCCATCACCCGGGGTTAAACAATATCCGGGCGCTGATGGAGCGCGGCTGTTATGGCCGATTGGAAAGTGTCATCCCCCCCATCACCGTACCGGCCTGGATGTGTATGTCCACCAGCCAGGATCCGGGATCGTTGGGCGTTTATGGTTTTCGCAACCGCAAAGATTATTCCTACCATGGTCTCTCCGTAGTCAACTCCAGTTCGATCCAACAGACGGCTATCTGGGATGTAATCGGCGCGCAACACAAGAATGTCGTGGTGGTCGGGGTACCCCCGAGTTATCCTCCGCGACGAGTGAATGGCGTCAATGTGGGATGCTTCATGACCCCGGACACCAAAACCCATGACTATACTTATCCGGCTGGCGTACGACAGGAGATCGACCGTCTGGTGGGCGAGTACCCGGTCGACGTAAGGGGTTTTCGCACTGAGAACAAGGATTGGCTCCGCGACGAGATTTACGAGATGACGCGGAAACATTTCGAGGTGATTCGTTATCTGATGGTCACCCACGAATGGGACTACTTCCAATTTGTCGAAATCGGCGTCGATCGTATACACCACGGTTTCTGGAAGTATCACGACCGGCAACACCGTCAGTATGTTCCCGGCAACCCCTACGAATCGCTCATCCGCGACTATTACGCGTATGTCGACCAGGAGATCGGCAATCTTCTCGAATTGCTCGACGACGATACCAACATATTGGTGGTTTCCGATCACGGCGCGCAACGCCTGGATGGTGGTTTCTGTGTCAACGAATGGTTGCGCCGTGAAGGCCTGCTGGTATTAAAAGAACCGATCACAAAGCCTACTCCCTTCTCGCCTTCCCTAGTGGACTGGGAGCACACCCGGGTCTGGAGTGAAGGCGGCTATTACGCGCGGGTGTTCTTCAATGTGGCCGGTCGCGAGCCCAATGGTATTGTGCCGGAATCCGAGTACGACGATCTGATTCAGGATATGACGGCGCGTTTCCACGCAATCCGTGACGATCGCGGTGAACCGATGGGATCGTTAGTCTTCCAGCCGCGGGATCTGTATCGCAGCCTGCGCAACGTGCCCCCGGATCTGATTGTGCATTTCGGGGCGCTGTACTGGCGCTCCATCGGCGGGCTGGGGTATGACTCGCTTTACTTGCAGGAAAACGATACCGGACCCGACGATTGCAACCACGCGCAGTTTGGCAGTTTTTTGCTGGCCGCCCCCAATCTCCCGGTGAGAGGCGAGGTGGAGGGCATGCACTTATTGGATGTGGCTCCCACTTTACTGGATTTGGCTGGATTTGAAACGCCAGAGTCCATGCAAGGTTGCAGTCTCCTGGCGCGAAGCCGTAGCGAAGTCGGCTGTGGCTGAAATTGTTACAAGGCGCTCTTTGGGAATTCTCGAAGAGACAAAAGTCTGAAGTGCCGTAAAGTTCTGGTACTTGGTGTCTGCCGCATTGTCAGTCGGCAGAGTATCCTTAATTTTTGACTTACAAACGGCCATTGATTTATAGGTTGGTGGCCTGCGCGACGTTGTCATCCCGTAGCGCGAATAAAAGAATACACATTCGGAGAAACATGGAATCCAAAAAAACAGTTGAATTGAACACGCCTTACGGCGGCAAGTTGATCGATCTTCGGGTTGAAGGCAGCGAGCGCGAAGATCTCGCCCGGCGCGCCGGCGAGGGACCCACCCTGCAAATTTCGCCACGCAGTTTGTGCGACCTGGAATTGTTGGCCTTTGGCGGGTTCTCCCCGCTCGACCGCTTTATGGGTAAGGCTGACTATGACGGCGTACTGAATAACATGCGGTTGGCTAACGGGCTGATCTGGTCCATTCCTATCACTCTTCCTGTCGCCAAGTTGGATGGCATTCATGAAGGACAGGAAATCGCCCTCCGCAACGCTAATAACAACTTGATCGCCTGGATGCGCGTGGACGAGATCTTCGAAGCCGACCCGCACGAAGAGGCGGCCAAGGGCCTGGGATGCTCCGACGAAGAACACCCCACTTATCGTGAAATGCTCTCGTGGGGTAAGTTCCGCCTCAGCGGACCTCTTAAAGTGCTCGAAATGCCGCAGCACTTCGATTTTCCGGAATTACGGCACACTCCCGTGCAAGTGCGCGCCCTGCTGTCGCAGATGGGTAATCCCGATGTTGTGGCCTTCCAGACGCGCAATCCCATGCACCGCGCGCATGAAGAACTCACCAAACGCGCCGCGCAGGAATCCGGTGCGAACCTACTTCTTAACCCGGTGGTCGGCATGACCAAGCCCGGCGACGTGGACCACTACACGCGCGTGCGCATTTACAAAGCGCTGATCGAGAATTATTACGATCCGAAAACCACGCTGCTCAGTCTGCTGCCGCTAGCCATGCGTATGGCGGGGCCGCGGGAAGCGATCTGGCATGCTATCATTCGCCGCAACTTCGGCGCCAACCATTTCATCGTGGGGCGCGACCACGCCGGTCCCGGCAAGAATTCCAAAGGTAAGCCCTTCTACGATCCCGCGGCCGCCCGCGATCTGCTCAAGAAACATGGGGCGGAAATCGGCGTCAAATGCCTGCCCTATGAGGAGATGGTCTACCTGGCCGACGAGGACCGCTACGAACAGGTTACCGAAGTCCAGCCCAATCGCAAGGTCTTTTCCATTTCGGGAACACAAGTACGCGATAACTACCTGACCAAGGGCCGCCTGTTGCCCTCCTGGTTTACACGCAAGGAAACCGCCGAGATCTTGAGTTCGGCCTATCCCGCGCGCAACAAGCAAGGCTTCTGCATCTGGTTCACTGGTTTGCCCAGCGCCGGGAAGAGCACCATCGCCGATGTTTTGACCGTCATGCTGATGGAGCACGGCCGGTCCGTCTCGATCCTGGACGGTGATGTAGTGCGTACGCACCTCTCCAAGGGATTGGGTTTCTCGCGCGAGGATCGCGATACCAATATTCTGCGAATCGGTTATGTGGCATCGGAAATTGTCCGGCACCACGGCGCTGTAATCTGCGCGGCCGTCAGCCCCTTCCGCGAGACCCGCAACCGGGTGCGCGCGATGATGCGCAACGAAGCATTTATCGAGACATTCGTGGACACTCCGGTCGAAATTTGCGAGCAGCGCGACGTGAAAGGCTTTTACGGGAAAGCCCGCGCCGGCCTGATCAAAGGCTTCACCGGCGTAGACGATCCTTACGAAGCGCCGCTCAACCCGGAGATCACTCTTCTCACCGGCAAAACCACGCCGCAGGAGAACGCCGAGCGCATTATGGAGTACCTGATTGGACAGGGCTTCCTGCTGCGCGACACGGCCGAAATTGTGAAGGAAGAAGGCGAGGAATTGCGCGCCGCGGTCTAGTCTTTCCTAACAGTCGCGCTCCTTAAGAGCCGGTCGCTGATAGCCGATGCACAGAGTCGTGATCACCGGAATGGGCATGAGCACTTCGCTCGGTCCGGATCTACGCACGTGCTGGCGGCGGTTGCTGGCGGGCGATAGCGGTATCGCCCCGCTCAGCTTTTGGGATCCCTCGGAGTACCATACCAAAGTCGCGGCTGAGGTCAAACACGTTCCGCGGGACACGGGGGGCGATTCGATCCCGTCGGCATGGTGCCGGCGTGGCGTGCGGCTGTTCTTGCCGGTCGCACGGGAGGCCTTGGCGGATGCGCAATTGGATCGCTCGGGAGAGAATCCTTCGGACTTGGCCCCGGCAGATATCGGGATCGCCGTGGGCACCAGCGTAAATTACCTCGACATGTCGCTCATGAGGCACTATTTTCAGCTCCGCAAAACAGATAGTCCGGCGCTCGATATGGCACGTTTCGCCCGCGAGGGCCGGCAACCGGACAACAGCTTTTACCGCCGCTTGGGCGATATGATTGCCAGCGTGCCGGCTAAACTGTTGAAACTGGGCGGACCGGGGTTCGTCATGGACACCGCCTGTGCGGCGAGTTCGCATGCCATCGGTGAAGCTTTTCGGCTGGTGCGGCTGGGCAGAGTCAGGGCCATGCTGGCGGGCGGCGCGGCGGCCTTGGTAAGTCCGCTGCCCATCCTGGCTTTCAGCTTATTGGGCGCCTTGAGCCGCAACGCCAATCCGGAACTGGCCTCGCGCCCCTTCGACCGGCAGCGCGATGGCTTCGTCATGGGCGAAGGCGGCGGTGCGATCATACTGGAAACGCTCGAGAGCGCTCAAGCACGCGGTGCCCATATCTATGCGGAGCTCGCAGGTTATGGCTCCAGCCTGAATGCTTACACCCTCACCGACCCTTCGCCGGATGGCAGTTCCGAAGCGCAGGCCATTTCCATTGCTTTGCGGCAAGCTTCTCTCGCCCCGGAAGACGTCGACTATATCGCGGCGCACGGGACCTCCACCCCCAAAAACGATTCCATCGAGACCGCCGCCATCAAACGCGCGTTCGGTGCGCATGCCAAACGTTTGATGGTATCCTCCAACAAGGGCCAAATCGGTCACACCATTTCCGCGGCGGGCGTCTGTAACGTTATTTGTGCAGTGAAAGCCATCGCCGAGGGCCATGTTCCGCCCACCATGCATCTTAAGTCGCCGGATCCACAATGCGATCTGGACTACGTTCCCAATCTTAGCCGCGCCGCTACGGTTCGTGCCGCTGTAGCTAATGCTTTTGCCTTCGGCGGTCAGAACGCCGTGCTGGCCGTGCGCTCGTGGGGATAGGCCGGCGACTTTGCGGGAGAGTCAAATGTCCATATGACGGAGGTATTCGACAAATTCGCTCAGATCGTCGCGAAGAGCTTGCGCGTGGATGCTTCGCAAGTCGCACCGGATACGCTTTTGACCGACCTTGGCGCCGAATCGCTCGATCTGATCGAGATCACCATGGAGACGGAGACTCAATTCCACATCTTTCTGCCCGATAAATCCATTCTGGAAACCGCGGGAGAAATCTTCGGCCCCGGCATTTTGGAGAAAGACGGATATCTTACCGAAGAAGGCAAGCGGCTCCTGTCGCGCCGCATGCCGGAGGCCGACGCACAGGCCTTCGAGGGCCAGGTGGCCATCCAGGACTTGCAGCACTATTTTCTGAAAGTCGGCACCTGGGTGCGGATGATTGAGGGCTTAGCGCAGTACACGCCCGCGGAGTGCGAGTCCTGCGGCGGACCCATGGCAGCTTCCATGGGTTTTCGTATGAAGTGCGAGAAATGCGGTGGCGAGATCACGTTGCGCTCCGGGGAAGAAATCAACCGTGAATGGGTCCGCGAGTATTACGATAGAGAGTACCGTCCACGGGCGGAGGCCTTGGTTTCAGCCACCGCTGTTCAGTAGTCAGTTTCCTCCCGGCCGGCCTGTTTTATGAATGCACTGGGTAATTCGGTTTACGATTCATCGGCGACACCAAGCGGGCTACCCGCCGGGTGCCCCCTGGGCCCATGGCCGCAGTCTGTCTACTGCCGCCTGGATGCGTTACCATACGAACCCAACGTGCTGGCGGACCTAATTCTAAGCCCTGGCGAGGGGGCGCAGTGGGGTTCCATGCGCGCGGTCGAGAAACGCCGCCACGAATGGCTGCTGGGCCGCTGCGTCGCCAAGGCTGCGGTCCGCTCACTGCTGGAAAGAGATTTGGATTTGTACTTGTCGCCTACCGAGATCGAGATTGTCCCGGACCCCTACGGACGCCCGCTGGTTTCAACGACCCTCCAAGAGCCATTGCAGCCATCCATCTCTATCGCACACAGCCACGGCACGGCCGTCGCGCTGGCGGTTCTCGATCCAAACGCGCACGTCGGCATCGATCTAGAGAGCCTGACCCACCGCCGGCAGGATTTTGAAACCATAGCTTTTAGTCCGGACGAACGTAGTCTGCTGGCTACCCTATCGCCGGATGTACGCGGCGAGTGGGCCTTGCGCATGTGGTGCGCCAAGGAAGCCATGGGCAAGGCTATAGGCCGCGGCCTGAGCGCCGGCTTGCTAAATTTCCATATCAATCGCGCCGATAGCGCCAGCGGGTTCATCGAAGTGGAGCTGCGCCATGGAGCTCTGGAACAATGCCCGCAATTGCGAGGTAAGTCTCTCGCTGTGTACACTGCGCTTGCATCCAACTTTATTTTTTCTGCGATTATTTACCAACAGGGAGCTGTTCGAATGAGGCCAAGCCGGCAGGAGATACTGGATTACCTGCTGCACAAAATGGGCGAGTTGACGCAGGATTGGGATTACCCCGATCCCGTCAGCCCGGCATCGCGGTTGTTTACCGAGCTGGGTTTTGAATCGCTCGATGCCGTGGTTCTGTGCACCGCCATCCAGGAACATTACCAAACCCCGATGCCTTTCGCGGAATTACTGGCTGAGATCGGCCAGCAACAGCGCGATCTGTCGATCGACGAATTAACCGATTTTGTGGACACGCACCTCGGAGGCCCTGCCAGAAGCGGCAATGTCACAAGGCGGGTGCAATGAGTATCCGCACGCTGCTCATCGGCTTGGACGGCGCCACTTTCTCCGTCCTCGATCCACTCATGGAACAGGGCGTCATGCCCTTCTTGAAGTCGTTCCTGGCGGAAGGAACACGCGCGGGCCTGCGCACGATCGTGCCCCCGCTAACCCCTCCGGCATGGACCTCTCTAATGACCGGCCG
>Ga0209839_10000162_pt1 | contig 32490 bp, 26 predicted proteins | sample OrgsoiDNA2013050_FD_185800 | JGI IMG/M metagenome (GOLD analysis project Ga0209839, IMG submission 185800) | Permafrost soil microbial communities from the Arctic, to analyse light accelerated degradation of dissolved organic matter (DOM) -... | ecosystem: Environmental > Terrestrial > Soil >... | reverse complement strand
GGTCTCGCCCAGCTGGTCGCCGAAGAGCTCGAGTGCGACTGGAAAAACGTCACCACCGAATCGCCGACGCCGGGACAGAACCTTTCGCGCAAGCGCGTCTGGGGCGAAATGGGCACCGGCGGCAGCCGCGGGATAAGAACCTCGGAGGACTATGTTCGCCGCGGCGGCGCCGCGGCACGCATCATGCTGCTGCAAGCGGCGGCCAATGATTGGAACGTTCCGGTCGGCGAGCTGAGCGTCTCCGATGGCGTCATCACGCATGCGCCGACGGGGCGCAAGACCAGTTACGGCAAAGTTGCCGCGGCCGCAGCGAAGCTTCCCGCGCCGGATCCGAAGAGCATCACGCTCAAGGATCCGAAAAACTGGAAGATCGCCGGCAAGCCGATGAAGCGGCTCGACACCGCCGAGAAGCTCAACGGCGAAATCGTGTACGCGATCGACCTCAAGCTGCCCGGGATGCTCTGCGCCGCGATCAAGGACTGCCCGGTATTCGGCGGCAAGCTGGTCAGCTACGACGAAGCCAAAGTTGCGCATCGTCCCGGCGTCCGCCGCGTGGTCAAGGTCAATGCCACCACCGTCGCGGTGGTTGCCGACACCTGGTGGCACGCCAAGACCGCGCTCGACGCGCTGCCGATTGTGTGGGACGAGGGCCCCAACGCGTCGCAGTCGAGCGCGACGATCGCCGAGCATCTCAAGGAAGGCCTGACCGCGACGACGGCGTACGCCAGCCGCAAGAAAGGCGACGCGCTTAAGGCGATCGACGGCGCGTCGAAAAAGGTCGAGGCGGTCTACAGCACGCCTTTTCTCGCTCACTCGACAATGGAGCCGATGAATTGCACGGTCAAGGTCTCCGCCGGCAGGGCCGAGGCCTGGGTGCCGACCCAAAACGCCGAGGCGGCGCTGGCCGCGCTGTCCGAGGAGTCCGGCCTGCCGCTCGACCAATGCGAGGTCTACAAGCATCCACTCGGTGGCGGCTTCGGTCGCCGCGGCGGCGCGCAGGATTATGTGCGCCAGGCGACCTCGATCGCCACGCAATTTCCCGGGGTGCCGATCAAGATGATCTGGTCGCGTGAAGAGGACACGACGCACGACTTCTATCGCCCGATTTCGCAATGCCGGCTTGTTGCGGGACTCGACGACGCCGGCAAGCTGGTCGCGCTGCACGCCCGCGTCTCCGGTCAGTCGATCAACGCGTTTCTGAATTCGCCCGCGGCCAAGGGCGGCAGCGACGAGCGCCAGCTCCAGGGCTGGTACGAAAAGGCCGGCAACGCGCAGCTCGGCTATACGGTGCCGAACCTGCTCATCGAGTACGCGATGCGCAACACGCATGTCCCGGTCGGCCCGTGGCGCGGCGTGAACACCAATCAGAACGGCGTGTACATGGAATGCTTCATGGACGAAGTCGCGCACGCTGCCGGCGCCGATCCGCTCGAGTTCCGACGCGCGCTGATGAAGAGCCACCCCAAGCATCTCGCGGTGTTGAACGCGGCGGCGGAAAAGGCCGGCTGGGGCACGCCCTTACCGCCCGGCGTCCACCGCGGCATCGCCCAGTTCATGGGCTACGGCAGCTACTCGGCGGCGGTTGCCGAGGTGTCCGTGAGCGACCAGGGCAAGCTCAAGGTTCATCGCATGGTGCTGGCGCTCAACTGCGGCCATGCGGTCAATCCGGACCAGATCGCGGCGCAGGTGGAAGGCTCGGTCGCTTACGGCCTGACCGCGGCGCTTTACGGAGAATGCACCGTCGACAAGGGCCGCATCGTGCAGCAGAACTTCAACACCTACCAAATCATGCGCCTGGCTGAGATGCCCAAGGTCGAGACGGTGATCGTGCCGACCTACGACTTCTGGGGCGGCGTCGGCGAGGCCACGATCTGCGTCGTGACACCGTCGGTGCTCAACGCCATCTACGCCGCGACCGGCAAGCCGGTGCGCAGCCTGCCGTTGAAAAACACCAAGCTGGTGTAGCGGCACGCGGAGAACCTTGCGGCCCTGCAGGCGCCAAGGCGATCAGGGCCGCCGCGCTGCGGTGCGCGTCAACCCAGGCTATTTCTTGGGCTCGATTGCCGCGCTGAAGGTGATGTCGTAACTGTAGGGCACGTCATCGAACGATTTCTGCGGCCCTTTGGTGTACGCGCGCCCCGCGATCGTCTTGCCGTCGAAGGTCTTCGCTTCGAAGACGTGTTCGGTCGAGCCGCCGCCCTCGCCCCGGCGGCCGAATCCCTCGTGCCCCACCTCGAAATTGATCACCTGTTTCTCGGTGTTGAGAGTCTGCTGTACGCAATGGGCCTTCCCGGACACGAAAAGATCCTTACGCGCGAATACGTCTCGCGCCGTCGCCGGCGGCACGGCGGTATCGCAGAGCAGGAGCACCACATCCTGCTTCTTCTTGTCGAAGAACCCTTCCTTCGCGTAGGCGTAAACCTGAGTAATGGCAACCGGCTTCCCGGCCACGATCAGCTTGCCCTCGGCGTGGTTCTGCGCCGCGGCCGGCGCGATCCATAGCGCGGCGATTCCGAACGCGAGGATTGGCGCGAACCGTTCTCGGACAATTGTTTTTCTCATGTCTTGACCCTTCAGTTGTGAATTGCAAACAACAGTCAACGTGTCGCGGCGATGTTTTGGACGATGACGCACGAACTCTACACGCATTGCCGTCCTGCCTTGGGACGCCGTCACGCGCTCACACTGTCAGCGACGATTCCCACCAACGCCGGGCCATAGCGTTCGAGCTTGGTCGCGCCGATCCCGGCAATCCCGCGCAACGCAGCAAGGTCCGGCGGCCGCTGGCGGGCGATTTCCGCCAGTGTCTTGTCGTGCAGTATCACGAACGCCGGCACCGACTGGGTGCGCGATTCGCCCAGCCGCCACGCCTTGAGCCGATCGAGCAGGGCGCCGTCCGCCGAAGAAAGCTCGGCGCCAAGCGCACTGGCGGAACGAGAAGAACGCCGTGGCCGCACCCGCGTGACCGTGCGCCGCATCGACACCTGCTGCGCGCCTTTGAGCACCGGCCGGCTCGCCTCGGTGAGACGCAACGCGCCATGGGCTTCGTGGTCGACGCGCGCGAATCCGAGCGCCACCAACTGCCGGAACACGCTGCGCCACGCCGTCTCGTCGACGTCCTCGCCGATGCCGAACACCGACAGCTTGTCGTGCTCCCAGCGCGTGATCCGCTCGCCGGCCTTGCCGCGCAGCACATCGATCAGGTGCACCGCGCCGAATCGCTGCCCGGTGCGGTAGATCGCCGACAGCGCTTTCTGCGCCGCGGATGTCGCATCGTAGGTCTCCGGCGGCGCGAGACAGGTGTCGCAGTTGCCGCAAGGCAGACTCGCTTCGCCGAAATAGTCGAGCAGGCGCACGCGGCGGCAGCCCGCGGTCTCGCACAAGCCGAGCAGCGCGTCGAGCTTGGCGGCGGACACGCGCTTGTATTCATCGCTGGCGTCGGACATATCGATCAGCCTGCGCTGTTGCACGACGTCGGCGAGGCCATAGGCCATCCAGGCGTCGGCCGGCGCGCCGTCGCGCCCGGCGCGTCCCGTCTCCTGGTAGTAGCCCTCGACGCTCTTCGGCAGATCGAGGTGGGCGACAAAGCGCACGTCCGGCTTGTCGATGCCCATGCCGAAGGCGATCGTCGCCACCATCACAATCCCTTCCTCGCGTTGAAACCGCGCCTGGTGCTCGGTGCGGGACGACGTGTCCATACCGGCGTGATAGGGCAGCGCCGACACACCCTTGGACACCAGCCACGCCGCGGTCTCGTCGACCTTGCGCCGCGACAGGCAATAGACGATGCCGGCTTCTCCGCGATGCTCCTCCTCGATGAAGCGCAGCAGCTGCGCTCGCGCGTCTTCCTTGTCGACGATGGTGTAGCGAATGTTCGGGCGATCGAAACTGGAAATGAATACGCGCGCGTCGGCGAGTCCGAGGCGGGCGATGATCTCGGTGCGCGTTTGCGGGTCCGCGGTTGCCGTCAGTGCGATGCGGGGAATGTGTGGGTAGCGCTCATGAAGCAGCGACAATTGAAGATACTCGGGGCGGAAGTCGTGGCCCCATTGCGAAACACAATGCGCTTCGTCGATCGCGAACAGCGCCAGCTGCGCGCGGTCGAGCAAGTCGAGACAGCGCGAGGTATTGAGGCGCTCCGGCGCGACGTAGAGCATGTCGAGCTCGCCGGCCAGCAGCGCGCGCTCGGTGGCGCGCGCGGCACCGGCGTCGAGCGTCGAGTTGAGGAATGCCGCGCGCACACCGAGTTGCGTCAGCGCTGCGACCTGGTCCTGCATCAGCGCGATGAGCGGTGAGACGACGATGCCGGTGCCCGGCCGGACGAGCGACGGAATCTGATAGCAAAGCGACTTGCCGCCGCCGGTGGGCATCAGCACCAGCGCGTCGCCACCCGCCACGACGTGGTCGACGACGTCACCCTGCGCATCGCGGAACGCGGTGTAGCCAAAGGTATCGCGCAGCACCTCGATCGGACGAGGAAAATTCGGGAGCATCGTGGCCCATCGGGATGAGTGGCGGCTGCCGCTTCAATCGCAAAAGACCTGGCGGTGGCCGGAGCAAGACGGCGGCGGCTCGATTTTCGCAGAATTCGGGCTGACCGGACGTATTGCTTAAGTCTTATCCGTGCCGAGCCGCGCCGAGCCTCGCTGTGCCGTCGAGTGACGGCAGGATGGCGTGTCGTCGCGCGAAGGTGCGCGTGACCGAAGCGAATCGTGGGCGCGCCGCGCCCACGATTCGAGGTGCGGTTTTCCTACTTGATCATTGCGGCGCCGGCCTTGCAGGCAACCTCATCCTGCGAGCCCGTGCCGCCGGAGCAGCCAATCGCACCTATCAGCTTGCCCCCTTCGACCAGAGGAATGCCGCCTCGCGAAGCAATAGAGCCGTCCAGAGTCATCAGATAGATGAGGTTGTTGAGCTGAAGGCCGTTCTCGTAAACTTTGGATTCGCGACGGTAGGTCGCGGAAAAGCGCGCCTTGTGCTCGGAAATCTGGATCGACGCGAGCTGGGCGCCGTCCATGCGCTGAAAGGCGACCATGTTGCCGCCTGAATCGACGACGGCGACGCAGAACTTCCAGTCGTGCTTTTTGGCTTCCGCCACCGTCGCCGCGATGAGCGCTTGCGCGCGATCGAGACCGATCGGCGCGCCATACGGAATATCGAACGGAATCTTGTCCGGCACGGTATCCAGCGGATTCGGCGCGGGCGCCGGCGCTTGCGCATAACTCATCGTTGCCGCTAGCAACGCCGATCCGAGCAGGGCGAGACGCGACACGGATTTCGACAGCATGGTGTTCCTCCTAGGGATGGTGGGTACGGGTCGTCCCGCTAGCACGCGCTATGCAAACAGCGCTGGCTCGGATTTATTCTCGACCAAGGTCTCGTTTCCGGGCGCCGATCATCTTAACCCGGACGGCAGAGGACCAGACCGACAGCGTTGAGAATAGGCGGCATGGCGTCGCGAAGTCAGGCGCGAAGGCCGGATCGGTCACGAAAGCGTGACGATAGTCAAGGCCGATGACGCAGATCGCAAACGACGATTGGACCGGCGCCTCCGGCGGCGCTACGGTGTGATCGTTCGCAATGGATCAACTACCCAATCGAGGAATCCGCATGGACGGCTACAACATTTACCCTGACCCGGCGCTTCGGGGCAAGACCCCCTGGCCGGTGATCGCAAGCAGCATGTGGCTGCGGCTCGGCTTTGTTGCCGTGTGCGCGGTCGTCGTTGCGCTGACCGAGCTTTACAAGGGCGACGCGAATCCGCTGGCAGCGGTGGCGTGGATTTTCGGAGGCGCCTGGGTGGCCGCGCTGTCGTGGCGCCGGGCGAAAGTCCTCCTCGACCGCATGGACGGCGTCGATGCCGCTTCCGCGGCCGGGACGTCCGAAACTGTCGCCTCGCGGTCATCGACACAGCCAAGCTGGGACAGGCGCGACGCCGGCACTCCGCAAGTGCGCGGGTAGCAGCCCGGAAGCGGGGAGTCGTTCGCTCCCCGGGCCGGCGCTTGCTCCCGGCACGGCGTCTGTTTGCGTCACAAGTAGCCGCGCCGCGGTCGGGAACGACCGCTTCCCGTCGGCGCCTGCATCTACCTGCACATCTTGTACTCGTGAGGAATGCAGCACGCGCCCGATGGCATGACCATTGCGTAAGCCTCTGAGAAGTCGACGTCTGGTGCATGGGCGTAGGGCTCGGCTTGCCGGCGAATTCGTCCGGCATTGAAGAGTCCGGTATCACCTCATGCCGCCCGCCGCTCGACTCAAACCCTCGGTGACTTATCCTATTTTTGTTGTAGTACCTTGACAGGGAGTTCGGATGAAAAAGAACATTTGTTTGAGCATTTTGCTTTGTGCCATGTTCAGCAGCGGCGCGTTCGCCGCTGGCGCCATCGCGGTCGATGACGAAGAAGGCAGCATGGATACCGGCTACGGCCTCGTCACCGGCGCGTCGTCACGCGACGTCGCGGGCGCGGAAGCGATGAAGCTTTGCAAGAAGGCCGGAAACAGCGACTGCAAGATCGTCGCTCGCTTCGACACCTGCGGCGCCTACGCCGCATCGAAGACCAGCTACGGCGCGGGCTGGGGCGGCACGCTCGACAAGGCGAAGTCGATGGCGATCGAAAAGTGCGAAGGTTCGTGCAAGGTTCTCATCGCTCAATGCGAGTAGTCGAAGTTCGCAAGCGCTGACGTTCCTCTAAGCATCATCGGAAGCCGCAACGTCCGCAAGGCGTTGCGGCTTTTGCTTTTCTTGCGGCCGGTCATCAAAGTTCCGCGCAGATTTGCGCGATGCGGCGCCCTCTGGCAACGCTTATACTTTGCCGATGTCCGCCGACGCGCTTTCCGCCGACCCAAGCTCTGCTGACGCAGTGCAGACCGCGGCTCCGGTCGACCCGCGTGATGCCGGCGCAGGCATTTGCCGCAATTGCGGCGCGTCGGCGCCGGGCACGTACTGCCCGTCGTGCGGCCAGGAAACCGACACCCGCTTGCCGACGCTGCGGCAATTCATGAGCGAAGCCACGGGGCGGCTGATCGCTTTCGACGGCCGGCTGTGGCGCACATTGTTCGCGCTGGTCGCCCGGCCCGGGCTCCTCACCCGCGAATATTTCGACGGGCGGCGGCGACGCTATATCCGGCCGACGCGGCTGTTCCTGGTCATGTCGGTGATTCTCTTCGGCGTGCTGCGGCTGACGACATCGCCGCTGGTGCTCGACGACACGATCATCAGGATCGACGAGCCCGGGAAACCGCGCACTTCCGCGGCAAGCCCGACGCCGCGCGCCGCGCCGCCGAATGCGCAGGCACCCGACAGTCCGGCGCAACCCATGGAGATAGCAGTGGGCGAAGGATTCGGCCTTTCGCTCGACCAGGACCTGAATTTCGTCGTCAAGGGATCGCACAACTTGTTCTCCGACGAGCTGCGCGCACGGCTCGATCGGTTCAATCGCCTGCCGCGCGCGGAGAAGGGCGAGCAGATCTCGGCCGGCATGCTTCGCTACGGACCGTACGCGATGTTCGCACTGCTGCCGGCATTCGCATGGCTGCAGCAGATCTCCTACCTGGGCCGAGCGCGGCGCTATCCCGGACGGCCGCGCCGGTACGTCGAGCACCTCGTCTACGCCGCGCACATGCACACCTTTCTGTTCCTGGCGGCGATCGTCGCGCTGCTGGTGCCGTGGACGTGGCTTCGATGGGTGATCGCGGCCGGCGTGGTCTATTACATCTCCCGCGCCAAGCGCGAGATCTACCGTGGCTCCCGATTGGGCGGGTTGGTGCGCGGCGCGTTTGTGTTCATCACCTACACGATCCTGTTCCTGCTTTCGATCGTCGCGCTTATCTTCCCGGCAATCCTGTTGCGCTGACAGCGCTTCGCGCGTGGGACGCTCACGGCTTCGTCGAGGGTTCCCTGCCTGGACCTGAGGCCGAGCCGGCAAGCGCGATCGGCAACATGCCGGTCACTCGAGCGCCGGGCGATCCCACGTGGCCAAATCTGCGGCCGCCTCGTAGGTGCTTTGCAAGAACTCGAGCAGCAGGGCGTCGGGCGACGCCGCTTCGCGCACCTTGTCGTATGCGAGGATGAATTCGTGCAGCTCGGAATGGTAGAACGCGCTGTCGGGGCGGACGTGGGCCTTCGCGAATCCCACCGGCTCCGGATAGGCGTAGGCGTAGTACGCCGGGTACGGCACGGCCTCGTTGCCCGGCCAGAAGCCGCAACTGCTGACCTCGTGCGAGTACGCTTCGCGCGCGACCCAATCCGGAAGGTTCGGCACGCCGCCGGGATGCGGGGGCGCGGGGCGGCCGGAAAAACGCGTCACCGCAAGATCGAAGCTGCCCCAGAAGAAATGCACCGGGCTGCACTTGCCCTTGAAGCGGGAGCGAAATTCCTTCATCACGCGGTCGGACTGCAGCAGCACGCGCCAGAACCGGTTGGCATAGTCGGCGTCGTATGAGCGATGCTGCTGGTCGCGCTCGAATGGAATCCCCTCGGGCACTTCGTTCGGCGTGGTGTTGATAGTCACGTGGATGTCGAGCGCCGTGAGCTGCGCAAAAAGCTCGCGGTAAAAGTCGGCGACCGAGCGCGGCTGCAGCGAGATCGTTTTCATCGGGCCGTCGGCGGTCTGAATCAGCAGGCGGTGATCGATGAAGTCGAAGTCGATCTGGAATAAGTGGGAGTCGTAGCGGATCGGAGAGGTGGTAAGGCCGCGCGCGGTCAGGTAAAGCGGAACGTGCCACGAGTGATTGATCCAGAGCGTCTGGACCAGCCGAATCTTGCCGACGATCTGAGTCCACATGTGGAGCGTCGCGCAGGTATCCTTCCACGCCTCGAATGGGAGCGCTGGCCAGGCATTGTTCATGGGAAGTCCTTATTGCGTGCGATGGGCGACGCGATCTGTAGCGGTGTCGCAACAGTGTCCATGCGAATCTGCCGGACGCGACTGCGGTCCTAGGTCACCATCGCGCGATCCGCTCGCCGTCGAGCGCGTTCAGGGAAGCGGCGCATAGTTCGCTGGAATCCACGCGTAGCCGTTGCCTTCGGTCCGCACGTGCCCGATGCCGGGGAACGCAAGGTGCGCGGCGGCCACCCAGTAACCGTTGCGCGCCGCGTCTGCGTAGGCGCGCTTGCGTTGCACGGCAGCGGCCTGGGAATCCGTGTCGAATTTGATGGTGACCGACGGATCCGCAAATTGCACCGCCGCGACGTGCATCAGGTCGCCCCACAATACGAGCTTGGAACCTTTGTTCTCGACCAAATAGGTCGTGTGGCCCGGCGTATGGCCCCGACTCGCCATGGCCTTGATGCCCGGAGTGAGATCGGTGTCGCCATCGAAGGGCTGGAATTTTCCCGCGGCGACGTACGGATTGATCGAGGCCATCGCGGCCTTGAAGAATCCCTGGCCGTCCTTGGGCGCCGCATCCATGTTCGCCTGGCTCAGCCAGAAGTCGGCATCGTGCTTGTCCGCGCGCACGATCGCATTGGGAAAGGCGAGCTTGTCGCCGGCCATCAGGCCGCCGACGTGATCGGCGTGCATGTGCGTGACGTACACCTCGTCGACCTGCTCCGGCTGGTATCCCGCAGCCTGCATGCTGCCGATGAGCTTGCCCAACGTGGGACCGAAGAGCGTGCCCGTCCCGGCGTCGACGAGAACGAGCTTGGCCCCCGTGTTGATCAGGTAGCCGTTGACCGAAGTGTCGACCGGCTCCTTCAAATACCACCGGTCGAGCGCGCGCTTCACTCTCGTCGGCGATGTATTCGTAAGCAGCGTGTCCACCGCCAATGGGAGCGAGCCGTCGTACAGCGCCGTGACTTCGAAATCGCCCAGCATCATGCGATAGAAGCCGGGAGCCTGCGTCTTCACCATCGGGGCCGCACCCTGGGCCGAAGCGGCAAGAAAAAAGCTCGTCGCGACGGCGGCAAGCAAGGCACGGGCGTGCAGCTTGTAGTACATCTCGGATTCCTTCGCGGACAGTCGGCAGGACGAGCGTGAAGGATATACCGGGGCCCCTTGTTTCCGTTAGTGCCTCCGGTAATATTTGCCCGGCCGGTCGCTCGACCGTTGACGGAGAACATCGTGGCCCCATCGAACAGGAAAATCGGCATCATCGGCGTCGGGTTCGGCGCGGCGGTCCACGTCCCGGGGTTCCGATCCGAAGGCTGGGACGTGGTGGCCATCTGCAGCCGAAATCGCGAAAAGGCGCAGAAGGCGGCGGACGAAGCCGGCATCGCCAACGTCTATACCGACCCGATGGAGCTCATTCGCCGTGACGATTTGGCGGCAGTCGCGATCATCACGCCGCCGTCGGCGCACCACGCGCTTTCCATCGCCGCGCTCGAGGCGGGCAAGCACGTGCTTTGCGAAAAGCCGTTCGCGATCGACGCGAAGCAGGGCGAGGAGATGCGCGCGGCGGCCGAGAGGTCCGGCCGAACGGCAATGGTCGCGCACGAGTTCCGCCATACGCCCCAGCGCGCCTACATCAGGCAGCTCCTCGACGAGGGCTACATCGGCCGGTTCCAGCTCTGCACCTTGGAATTGTTCCTCGATCGCTACGTGACGGCGACACCGCGCGCGCTGACCTGGAACGCGTACAAATCCGAAGGCGGCGGTCTCCTCGGCGCACTTGGATCGCATTACATCGACGGCCTGCGATTCTGGTTCGGCGAGATCGCGTCGGTGACCGGCTGGCTGGCCGCGCTTCGTCCCGACGTGCTCGACGCCGCGAGCGGGAAAAGCGTCAAGGCGGAAACCGACGATACCTTTTCGTTCTCGGTCACATTCAAGAACGGCGGCATGGCGACCATGACGTCCTCGTTCGCCGTCACCCCGGCGCGCGGCGCGAAAATCGCGGTCATGGGCGAGCGCGGCACGCTCATTGCCGAGCAGCCCGGACCCAACCCGCTGGAAAACGGCGTCGTGGTCGCGAGCCGCGACGGCGCTCCGCTGCAGGAGCTGAAGACGCCGCCGCAGTACACGCCGTTTGCGGACCCCCGCGATCACCGGCTGATGGCGTTCAGGCTGCTGGTCCGCGATTTCAACAAGGGCATCGAGGAGGGGAGCTCGCCCGCGCCCAGCTTCAGCGACGGGCTGCGCTGCCAGCTGGTGCTCGACGCGGTGCGCGAGTCGTCCGCCACCGGTCGCACCGTCAAACTGTAGCGGATTCCGTTTTCGCGGGCCCGGCGCGCTGCCGGCGCTACTTGTCCTTGGGCCCCGCGAGCGCCATCGCTTTCTGGTACGCCGGGCGCGCCTCGATGCGCTGCAGGTAGGCGAGAATATTGGCGTACGGCGCGAGGTCGTACTTCAGGAAGTGGCGCATGGTCGTGAACGGGAATGTCATCATCACGTCGGCGGCGGTAAACGTCGAGCCGGCAAAGTAAGTCGCCTGGGCAATCTCGGTGTCGATGAACATCAGCGTCAGCTTCATCCGCTCCAGCACTCTCGCGCGCACGGGGCTTGCCTCGGCTTCCGGAACGCGTCCCAGCACCAGCGCCAGGATCAGCAGCGACATCAGCGTTCCTTCGGCGAAATGAAACCAGTAGATATACCGCGCATATTCGGCTGCCGCCGGCGCGACGGCAAGACGGTCGGCTGCATAGCGGTGAACGATATAGTCGACGATGGCGCCCGACTCGGCGAGCACGGTGTCTCCGTCGCGAATCACCGGCGCCTTGCCCAGAGCGTGAATCTCGCGCAGCGTGTCCGGCGCCGAGCCGTTGGCGTTGCGCTGAAACAGCTCCAGCTTGTACTCGAGCCCGAGCTCCTCCATCAGCCAGACGATGCGCTCGGAGCGCGACGTGTCGAGGTGGTAGATGGTGATCACGCGTCCACTCCTTTTTGGGCATGCAAGGCGAGCACGAAGGCTACGCATGCGGTCAATTTCTTGGCGTACGGTACGTGCAGGAATTCGTTGGGGCCGTGCGCATTGGCATGCGGGCCGAGGACGCCGGTGATCAGGAATTGCGCGTCGGGGAAGTGCTTGCCGAGCATGGCCATGAACGGGATCGTTCCGCCTTCGCCCATCGCCGCGGCAGGCTTATCGTAGAACAGCGACGACGCCGCGTCGATCGCGCTTGCGAGCCAGGCGTGCGTGGGCGGCGCGTTCCAGCCCGTCGCGCCCGACTCGCCGACGAAGCGCACCGTCGCCCCGTGCGGGGGATCGGCTTCGAGCAGTTCTTTCAAGCGGTGCGACGCGGCATCGCCGTCGACCGGCGGCGGCACGCGAAGCGAGAGCTTGAGCGACGTCTGCGGCCGCAGCACGTTGCCGGCGTTGGCGATCGGCGGCAATCCGTCCGCGCCGGTGATCGACAGGGCGGGGCGCCACGTCCGATTGAGCAGCGCCTCGGCGCGATCGGCGACCATCGGCTGCGTCGCTCCGGCAAAGGGATACTTGCGGATGACGATGTCGCCCAGGATCGCCGCCGCGCGCTTGGCCTGCTCGACGCGCTCGGCCGGAATCGGCGCGTGAAATTCAGAGGGCAGCACGCGGCCCGTTGCCGCGTCCTCGAGGCGGTCGAGCAGCTTGCGCGCGATGCGAAACGATGACGGGACGATGCCGCTCGCATCTCCCGAGTGCACGCCTTCGGTGAGCACTTCCACCGTCAGCGTGCCGCCGGCCATGCCGCGCAGCGAGGTCGTCGCCCATAAGCGCTCGTAATCGCCGCATCCGGAGTCGAGGCCGACGACGAAATCGACCTTGCCCATGCGCGGCGCCAGCGCGTCGAGATACGCCGGCAGATCGTAGCTGCCGCTTTCCTCGCACGTCTCGATCATGCCGACGCAACGGGAGTGTGCGATCGCCTGCGCCTGCAGCGCGCCGATCGCGGCCAGCGCTGCGAACACGGCGTAGCCATCGTCGGCGCTGCCACGTCCGTAGAGCTTGCCATCCTCGAGCCGCGGGTCCCAGGGTCCGGAGCCGTCGTGCCATCCCGTCATCTCCGGCTGTTTGTCGAGATGTCCGTACAGAAGCACGGTGCGATCGCCTGCGCCGGGAACGTCGAAATAGAGCAGCGGCGTCCTGCCCGGCAGGCGCACGATCTCCAGCGTCAGGCCGCGCACCGGTTGTTTCCTGACCCAGCTCTCCGCGAGCCGGATGGCGCGCTCGATGTGGCCGTTCGATTCCCATTTCGGGTCGAAGTCCGGCGACTTCGCCGGAATGCGGATGTATTCGGTGAGTTGCGGCACGATTTCGTCGTCCCATTGCGACGAGATGGCGGAAAGGAGTTGCGCGGAGTTCATGGCGGGCGTTTTCATGTGGCGACGAGGTCGATTCAACGGCGAAGTATGCAACATCGCGCGGGATGTGCGCCAGCGCGCGTGCCACCTTCTGGCTCGCATTTCCGCTACATTTCCGGCTTGGCCGACAGGTTACATTTCCGGCTTGGCCGGCGATCAGGGGAGCGGACCGATGGGCAAAGGGCGGCTGGAGGCATTCAGTGACGGCGTGATCGCCGTGATCATCACCATCATGGTGCTCGAGATGAAAGTGCCACACGGCATCGACATGCCGGCACTGGTGCCCTTGATACCGGTATTCCTGAGCTACGTGCTGAGCTATGTGTTTGTCGGAATCTACTGGAACAATCACCATCACATGCTGCACGCGGTTCAGCACGTCACCGGCGGCGTGCTCTGGGCCAACCTGCACCTGCTGTTCTGGCTGTCGCTGGTGCCGTTCGTCACCGGCTGGATGAGCGAAAATCATTTTGCCTCGGTGCCGGTCGCGCTCTATGGCGTGGTGCTGCTCATGTCCGGCGTCGCGTATTACATCCTGGCGCGCATCCTGGTCGCGCAGCACGGCAGCGACTCGACGCTGGCACGGGCACTTGGCAAGGACTTCAAGGGCATCGTGTCGGTGGTGGTCTATGCCATCGCTATTGCGCTGGCGTTCGTCTATCCGTGGGCGGCCTGCGCACTCTATGTCGTGGTCGCGATCATGTGGCTGATACCCGATCCGCGGATCGAGCATCAGCTTGTGAAGTAGGCAACTCGACGGTGTCGCAATGTTGGGCACAGTGCGAAATCGCACGTGAAGCGGCTGAAAACAACGTGTTGCGCTGCACGAAAAGTCACACCTGAGCGCATTTCGTTTGGGTGTAAAATCAGCCGCCGTCACGTTAAGCCACTACAAGAAGGGGACCCCATCATGAGACACCTGCACCAAACGTTGGCCGCGCTGTCTGTCGGCGCCGTGTTCCTTGCCGGGTGCGCGGGTGCGCCGGAAACCAACAGCGGCGCCACCGGAGCGACGCCTCCTCCGCAACCTTCCCGTTCCCAGCCCGCGCAGTCGGCGCCGCCTCGCATGCAGCAACCGGCCGATCCGGCGACCGTCGACAACATGACGGTTTTCGAAATGCAGGAGCGCCTGAACGAGCTGGGCTACAAGGTCGGCACCGTCGACGGCGTGAGTGGCGCGCGAACGGTCGAAGCGCTGAAGAAATTTCAGACCGACAACAAGCTCACGCCGACGGGGGCAATAGACCCCGAAACGGCGCGTAAGCTGCGCGCGGCCATCAAGTAACGCAGTCGCAGGCGCGCTCCGCGCGCCGCGGCTGTTGCGCACCGGCCTGAACGAAAGCGAGCCGCAGCCGCGGTTTGCTTTCGCGTTCGCCCGTCACGTGCGCAACGGGTCCTCATTTCAGGGCGAAAACCTGGTGCTTCAGCTCGCGTCGAGTGAATGGTGGCGGCAAACGCAGCTGTGGGTCGTCGTCGGCGGCCTGGCGATGTTCTGGACCATCGAGAGCATCTGGCCGCGCAAGGGGCCCGGTCGATTTCGGGCCCGGCTTGCGCATACCGGCAGCAACCTCGGCATCTGGGTCCTCGGCGCGATTTTTCTGTCGCTGCTGGCGGGCAATTCCTACAGCGCCGTGCTGAGCTGGCTAGGTCTTAGCGGCATCGGGCTATTGCACTTCGTTTCGCTCCCTGTCTGGCTCGACCTGCTCGTCGCCTTCCTTCTGCTCGATTTCGCTGACTACGCATACCATCGGCTGAGCCACCGTGCGCGATGGCTGTGGCTGCTGCACTCGGTGCATCACTCCGACACCGACGTCGACGTGTCGACCAACCTGCGTCAGCATCCGGTGCACCTTCTGACGACGTTAATGTGGAAGATTGTCGCTTTCGCCGCGGTAGGCGCGCCGCTGGAGCTCGCCATGGCGCGGGAAACGCTGGTGATTTTGATCGCCCACCTGCATCACACGGCGATCGGCTGGCCCGCTTGGGTCGAGCGGACGTTCGGCCGCGTCTTCATCTCTCCGCGTGCGCATTGGGTGCACCATTCACCCGCGGACGGCGAGACCGACGCCAACTTCGGGACCACGCTGGTGCTCTGGGACCGGCTCTGCGCAACCTATGTCGAGCCGACGCGCCCGGGGCCCGGGCGATTCGGGCTGAACGCGCTCAGCGAGAAACGCTGGCAAACACCTCTGGGGATGCTGCTGACGCCGATCCGCGCGCGCAAGCTCGAGCGCCTTTAGCAGCGCGCTGGGTGCGGAACTAGGATCGCGGCGCGCGTCTCATGGCGACGAACGTTCCCATCGCGAGCATCAGCAGCGCCAGCGCGGTCGTCATCCAGGGATCGAGCGCCGGCACCGGACTCAGCGCGGCGAGCGCGCCCACCAATGCAGCGATGGTACCCGTCGCACCGGCCACGTTGCAGATAACGGTAAAGCCGCCGGTGATCGCGGATGCCTGGCAAGTCACCTGCAGTTGCCCGCTCTCGGTCGCGGCGGTGCTCGGTGTGTAGCGCAGATTGACGGTACAACTCTGCCCGGTGGTCGTCGTGATTGGAGAGAGAATCGTCGTTCCTGCAACGCAGGTGCCGCCTGGCACGATGGCGAAGTCCGCCATGTTGGCGCCGGTGATCGCAAGACTGAGGATTTTGCCGCCGCTGATCGTCTGGCCATTGGGATTGAGCGTCACCGTCACTGTCTTGGTAGTGCCGGGAACGCCGATCGCGGTCGATTGCAGGTTATTCGTCGACGGCGTGGCGAAGAGGAAAGGAAAGACGGTGGTGCCGGCGAGCGCCGTGCCCGCGGCCATGAATCCGGCGAGCGCTAAGACCAATAATGCCGGAATGCTGAATGTTCTCGAACGCATCATTTTCGACTCCAATCCCATGAGGCAGCGGTGAGCGTGGCCGAGTCTACGGATCAAGCCGTGCGGCTGTCAATGAACATCGCGGGCCGTGGTGACAGGCGAATCGGGCCGCTCGCGCGTCACCTGCCCGTCGCCCGCTGAACGACCGCCTTGACGCGCGGATCGGTCACCGATGCGTTGAGCATTTGCGCTTCCTTGGCGCTCAAGCGTGCGCCCTTGCCGATCAGCACCTCGGCGGAATCCGGGTGACGCATGAGGAGCGCCATGCTCAGCGGCGTCATGCCGCTGCCGTTGGTGATCTTGATGTCGGCGCCGGCGGTGATCAGGGCGGTGACGATTTTCGGCCCGCACATCTGCGCCGCGCTCATCAATATGTTGTTGCCGTTGTCATCCTTGCGCTTGAGGTCGGCGCCGCCGGCGATCAGTACGTTGACGGTATTGACCAGGCCCTCGGTCTCGCCCTGCTTGCCGCCGCATCCTGAAAATACGGCAAAGTAGAGCGCGCTGTCGTTCAGGCTCGAGCCGCTGTTGACGTTCACACCGGCGTCGAGCAGCGATCGCACGTCGGCGGCATTGCCCTCGAGCGAGGAACGGCGAAGCTGGTCGGCGGAGACGCCGAGCTTGCGTTTTTTCAGGTCCAGGATCGCCTGCTGCTCTCGCGGGCCGCCGGACTTGACGTCGGCCGCGGCGCCGGCAGCCGGCATCGACTTCATGAAGTTGCGCAGAATCTCGCCGCGGCTGCGCACGAAGTCGTCGCGGTCGTGCTCGGCGATGGTCGCCGCCTGATCCAGCACCGCGCGCGACGCGCCCATGTTACGCAGCGCCATGACCGCCTCGCCGCGCGAAAACACCGACGGACCGGTGGCGCCGATTTTCAGCAGCAGCGGCGTCGATTGCTCGAGCAAGTAATGCTTTACCTCCGCCGAACTCGAACCGCTCGCCTCGCCGAGGGTTTCGATCTTGTCGATGGCCGCGCGCAGATCCTCTTCCGACGACGGGCCGCGCAGCACCGCGACCAGCGGCGCCAGGTCGCGCTCCGGCACCACGTTGCCCGAGGCAATTGCGCGCTTGGCGCGAGCATACAGATCGGAGGGACTTGCAGACTGTGCGCTCTGAACGCCGACCGCCGCGACCAGCATCGCCGCGAGCAGCGCTGCCGACGCCATTGTCTTCGACTGTCTCATGGAGATTCCTCGCCTTCGCAGAATAGTGGGCAAACCTGCAGTGCAGCTGGATGCACCGGCAATCGTGAAAAGGCCGCGTCGCCGTTCCTGAAATCAGTTCGTGCGAAGGGTATCAGCGTTTGCAGACTTCACAAATGGCGGCGCGATTGCAGGCCTTCGGCCATGCATGGATGGTCGCAACGAGCGCGCTCGAGGCCGCGGCTTTAGCGAGCGGACGAGGCCGAGGGGTAATTTCACCGGCAATCAGGCGCTATCGGGCTGGGAATAGCATCCAAGTACCGGAATCCATTGACCCTACAGGCGTTCGTCCTACAATAGTTTCCGTCATCGGCTGACAACCGCTTGAAGCGATGAACGTTAATATCTGCCTGTTGAGCTTTTGTTCAGCGGACAAAATCAGGAGGCATCCATGCAATTGAAGTTCAAGACATTGTTGGGCGCGGTCGCGCTAGGCTTGGCGACCCAGGCTGCAGCGCAAGTCACCTTTTACGAAGGCGACGGATTTCGTGGGCGCGCCTTTACTGCCGACAGGGAAATTCCGAATTTCGACCCGCTGGGGTTCAACGACCGCGCCAAGTCGGCGGTGGTGACCCGCGGACGATGGGAAGTGTGCACGGACGCTTTCTTTCAGGGCCGCTGCACCGTCCTGCGTCCGGGCAACTACGAGTCGCTAGGCGGAATGGGGATGGATCGCAACATCTCGTCGGTTCGACCCGTGAATCGCCAGGCATACGAAAATGAAGCGCCGCCACCGGTTGCCACGCCGGCATATGAATACCGGCAGCGTCCGAGCGAGCGCCTGTATCAGGCGCCCGTCACCTGGGTGCACGCAGTCGTCGGTCCGCCCGAGCAGCGTTGCTGGGTCGAGCGCGATCGCTTCGACAATCGTCCCAATGTCGGCGGAGCGGTCGCCGGTGCCATTATTGGGGGTGTTCTGGGCCATCAGATCGGTAGGGGTGGTGGCAGAGACGCCGCTACCGTTGGCGGCGTAGTTGCGGGCGGAGCTATCGGAGCCAATGCAGGCGGCGGCAGCTACGGGTATGGTCAGGACGTTCAGCGCTGCGCGAATGTTCCGAATCAGGGCGCACCGGACTATTGGGACGTGACGTATACGTTCAAGGGTATCGAGCATCGCGTACAAATGAACAACCCGCCGGGACCGTCGATTACGGTCAACGGAAACGGTGAGCCGCGCGGCTGATTCAGCAGTAAGGGTTTCACGGAAATAAAAAAGCGGCCCTTCGGGGCCGCTGTTCATTTGCGCCGGAAGCATCCACCTCCGTCATTCCCGCGAAAGCGGGAATCCAGTGTCGTTGAGTTGCGGCGGAGTGGTGCGGACGAACGCCGCTGGGTCCCCGCTTTCGTGGGGACGACGAGCGTTCTTGGGCAGCCCTTGCCTGTCCGTCATTCCCGCGGCCTTTAGTCCCAGCTAAAGCGGGGAGGGAATGCATGTTGCGACCGTGAAGGCGGCGCGTCGTCGGCAGGACGATCGCGGAGTCGCGTCGGAATCCATTAGATCGAATACATCGTGACGGCGAAAACGACCACGTTGTATGCCTTGAGGATCACGTACAGCGCGGCGACCAGGGCAGGGACGGTGAGCAGTCGCCGAAGCATCGAAAGGCCGAATACTGTACCGAGCGCGACGTAAAGGTACCAGGCGAGCACGGCGGCTTCCAGGGCGGTGATGGCGAGATCCAGCGAATGATGGTCGGTCAGATGGACCCCGAGGGCCGCGACAAGGGTCGCAACGCGGCCAGGTGAGAACGCCCAGCCCGCTTGCCGACTGAACCACGAAAAAGGCGACGTTGATCCACAGGAACAGCGACAGCGGCGTGAGATAGCCCACGCGCCGGCCGCGTATCCAATTGGCGCTGAGTCGTCCCGGCGGTGACGCGAGCGCGCGAAGGCTTGCATTCAGCCGGCCAAAAAAAGAGCGCGCCGGCTCGGTCGAAATGTCGACTGCGGTTGTTGCTTCGCCGGCAATGCGGCGCTCGCCGCAATGGCCGCAATAGCGGTTCGTCGCCTGCGACCCGCAGCTCGGTCAAATCCACGGTGTTATCGGCATGTCCGACGTCATTTTTCGAGTACGTCAAGCGATGGTACCGTCGCGTGCGCGCCGGCGCAAAAAAAGCCAGGGAGGAGCACCAAATTCACGCGGTGCTTCCCTGGCGGATTGTAGACGCGGATGCAAACGATTAGGTCGGCATCCGCCTCGTTCAACGCTTATACAGAAAACTGTCGGCGTCAGGTCCAGGCTTCACTGGATCATTCGTCGCTATAGACCGTGCCGTCGGGCAGCGTGAGCTTGCCCTTGAGGGGAAGCGTATTGTTGGAAAGAAGGTCGGTCAGCGCCTGCTGAAAGGTTCTCGCCGCGTCCTGGGGCAACCAATAGCGTTGCTGTACTAGCGTATTCAGCACGGCGTTCAGGCCGTAATAATAGGCAAAGAAGCTGCCGTAACGCTCCTCGATCGACAGACGCGGATCGTTGTTGGCCAGCCGCTGCGCCTGGGTCTTCGCGAACGGAACATAGCCGCCGGCGAGGTTCTGCTCCTGCCCCTTGAAAATGCCGCTCGATATCGGGTTCCAGCCCGTGTACGTTCCGAGCGGCATCTGCGCCAGTGCCGAATGCAGACCGGCCGCGGCAACCTCGTTTCCATCGGCATCCACCGGTACCGCCAGCGTTGGAATCACCTGTTTCACCGTCGGCGGAACGTTGTCGATGATCCCCGAATTGTCGAGATAATTGAATCTCGGACCGTAGTCGTAGTCAAGCATCGAGTTGATCACGCCGTTCGAGGTGGGCAGTCCGGGAATTTTCGGATAACCCAGCGCCGTGTCGTTGGCCGCTTTCAGCGTGCCGTTGGATATCCGCGGATACGCGCTCGGTGGGGGCTGCGTGCCGTTGACGACCCATTGTGTCAACGCGACATAGATCCCGCGAAAGAACTCGGTGTTGGGATTGGGGTTGCTCTCCATCACGGCGCCCGCTTTCGGCGGTTGATCGACCAGGAAGCCACCGCCGCCGCCACCGTGGGTGGTGCCGGCAAAATAATATCGGCGCACATTGGGCGGTACGGGAAGATCCTGCAATCCGTCGGTGCCCGTAATGCCCGTCGTGGCTCGGCTGTACCAGACTTCGGGGCCGCCATAGGTTTCGGCGATCAGCGGACAGGTATAGACCGGAGTGGCGCTGCAGCGGTGGAGAATGCCCCACGCTGGCCGGCCGCGCGCGGTGTCGACATAATCGCTCCACCACGTCGGCTGTTCCGCGCCGGGCTCATATAGATCGGCGATGTTGCCCGGCTGGCCGAAGCGGATGTTGAAATTTCCCGCCATGCCGGCGCGTTCGGGCCACATGCCATCCCACACGATCCTGCCGTTCTCGTCCTCGTTGAAGCCGAGATTGATGAAGTTCTTCTGGAACCGCCCCGACTGCGAGTGGCCCGAGCCGATGACCTTGGTGATGGTCTTGGCCAGCGGATTCGCCGTCCCAGCGTCGTCCGCGGTCGCGTAGCGGAAGAAGGAGACGACGTCGCGCATCGCTGCCATGCCGATGCCGAGCACAATCGGATCTTTCGCCGTATAGACGAGCTGATAGAGCAGCGCCGGATCGAAGCCGTTCTTCAGGCAGACACGCGATGGATCAGCAGTGCCGGGAAAAGGCACCGTGCGGCAGTCCGCCCACGCCCAGTCGGTGCTGGCAATGGTGACCACGCCGCCGCGCACGCCGGTATTCGTTTCCGAGGTCGCGGAAATGAGCGTGGCCTTGGTCGTGTCGAGGGTCGCGGCGTTGCGGCCGATATCCGAAATCTGCAGCGTCGTCGCCTTGACCGGCGGGGTTCCCGATGCCGCAGGGATGGCTACGCAGTCACGGCACCCATTGGCGAAGCGCTGCCAGGTGGCACTTGTCACCGACGTGCCGTCGGGATTCTTCGCGATCGGCGCGTCGAGGCCTTCCTGGACGCTGGTGACGCTGGAGATCGGCATGTCGCCTTGCCAGCCGTTCCACAGCATGACGTGGCCGAGGTTGTAGATGAAGCCGTCGCCGGGATCGCCGCCGAACTGAAACGCCGCCGGCAGCGAGTGGTTGCCGCGATTGGGCACGTTATAGAGCATGACGCCGGGCGACTTCGTCATGTCGATCGGCTTGAAGATGGTAAACGTGGTTTTGTATTGCACGTTGCCGTTGGCGAGCTTGGGCGCAAGCTGAATGTCGGTGATGCCGGCATTGCGCCTGTCGGCGGGGTTGATCTCGCCGGTTGCCACGCCGCGCAACGATTCATAGGGGCCGGCGGGGCCGAACGATTGCCCGTTGAATACCGGTGAGCTCTTGGACGTAATCACGATCTGCGTGACGCGCGCATCGAGCGCGCCCGACGCGGCCAACATGGCGCCTGCTGTCGCGATCGCCGGCAAAACGCGAACGAGACTCCTCACAAATGTCTGCATGATCTCTCCTCCGTTGGATGGTTGCGTGCGCGCGCTCGCGAAAAGCGCGGCGGCACACTTTTTTTGACGCTTCTAAGGGCGCTTGACGATGAGGCTATTCCCGGACGCGCGCGGCGTCAAGCCGGGCGCTTTGGATCACATGGGAATCAGTCCGGTAAACGCGCCGCTGTAGTCGCACGAGTCGCTGTCGCTGTGCCCCGAGAGCCGACCGGCGATCATTCCCGGCCTCCTGGTCAGGTCAAAAAAGTTCATGTTTCCCTTGTCGCCGTCGGCGCAGGTATATGCCGCGCCCAGCGCACCCACCCGGCCGGCCTGGACGTAGGTCCCGGTATAGGTGCAGGCGGAAGGATGAGCGAAGGCGCCGCTCAGGGTCATCGTATTTTCGGTCTGATCGACAGTGATCAGGAACGACCCCGTCGGTGCGCGGTCCGCCGGAAAGCTCGAGCAATGGCTCGCGACCAGGAAAACGGTCGTGACGTACGTCCCGCTGTAGTTATCGTAGCGCAGCAATTGGCGAACCACGGTCTTGCTGACCGCGACACCATCGACCGAGTATTGAAGCGTGGCGCTATCCGAGCTCAATCGCGTAAAGGTCAGCGTGCCCACCTTGCGCAAACCGACCAGCGCGGGATCGAACGATGCCGCGCCGAAATAGGGCCCCGTCGAGCGGTACAGATCGCCGGACCAGGACTGCGCGGCGAGCGACAAGGTCGCGGTATAGAAAGTCGGCATGCCGCTTGCGTCGTAAACGAACAGGGTCGCGAAGGAAGCGTTTCCCTCTTCGACGATTTGCATTCCCCAGCCTGATTCGGCGGGGTTCCACCACAGATCGCTCGAGTCGGGCGAAAACGACGCCTGCGCGAATGCGGCGCTTGCGGCATGGAATGAAATACACCACAGGATGGCGCGGCAGAGCCGCGCATATCGGCTTCTAAAATCGGTCATTCCATCCTCGCCGGGTTGCGGTCCGGTATCAGCAATGGAGGGGTGCGGCGCGAAGAAATGACGATACACCGATAGCGAGGTCGGCGCGTAGGCGATACATCCATGCTCACAGGAAACAGGCTACGCCGAAAAGAGGTAGCATGATTCGGGCGGTGTCCGGGACAGCCTTTCCGGTCGAACAACAATGACGATTTTTACTTGAGGGAGTGAAAATGAGACTGACAGAAACCGGCGTGCGAGCTTCGACGGCAATGGCGTTGGCCGTGCTTCTGGCGTGGTTGCCGGCTCCTGAGGCAGTCGCGCAGAGCTGTTGTCCGGGCGGATGCGTGGCAAACGGATATGGCACCGGATGCTGGCAGAACGGAACAACGAATTCGTGCACACCTGTCGCATGCCAGAGCACGCCAAGTCCGAGCGGTCCGCCCGCGGGAAAAGGAACACCTGGCGTCGCTCCCCCGACAGGCTCCGGCTGCCCCGCTTATCTCACCGACGCCAGCATCGCCGCCGAAGCCGCTGCCTGCGTGAGCAACCTCACCGCGAGCGCGACGCTCGTTGGATGTTTCTTCGAGGATGAGGCCGGCAGACACGAGGACTTGAGAGTTGGCATGACCTGCCCGAGCCGTCAGGCGGCGCTAGCTGCACGGTGCCGCGCCAAATGCGCGCAGTTTGCGCAGGATTATCACAATAACCTTTGCGATGCGCGGACAGTGAAGGACGAATTCTGGAAAGCGGCGTTTGGAAGCATCGGCGGCACGACCTACGGCTCGGCCAACGTGCAAGCTTGCGGGCCGCCGCTGAAGTCGATCGCCGTCAAGGCGTTGCCCAGGACGGACAATCGTGACCAGAAGTATCTCGATCTCAAGAAAAAATAGCGCGCCGTTCGCACATTTGTTGCAAAACGAAGCTCGCTGATCCCGGGGGGGCAATGCTGAAACAGATAAGCCCTCGAAAAGTGCTGCTCGAAGGCACGGAATACATGCCGCAAGCGCTTCGGCCCCTCGTATCCGCGGTCGAAAAAGGCAGCGACATTGTCGAAACGGTCGCAGCGATAGTTAAAGGCTTCGGTTTTGATAACTTCATGTATGGCGCAAGTGCGAGTCCCAGACCGGGCCACGAGAGTCGGAGCTACGTTTTCACGACTCTTTCCCAAAGCTGGGTCGCATTCTACGACCAACGGGCATATATCGAGGTTGATACACGAATCTCGCGCGCGCTTGCCAGTACGCTTCCGCTGGTTTGGGACTACGCCAGTGAACATGGACAGAATCCGCGCACCGACACATTTCTCGAGGATTCACTTGCGAACGGCGTCGGCAGCGGACTTGTCTTCGGCATGCATGCGCCTCGCAATACAACCTTTCTGATCGCATACAGCTTTGCCGCCGACCGTATCGACGAAATTCGCCGCAACGTCATTGCTCGCAACCTTGGCGACCTTTTCCTCCTGGGCATACATTTTCACGAGATCTTCATGAGGAGCATTGTCGACCAAGGAGTGGCTCCCAATGCGCAAGGTGCGCCGCTCAGTCCGCGGGAAAAAACTTGCCTGACGCTTGCCGCGCGAGGGTACACGTCGGCGATTATCGCGTCGGAGTTAGGGATCACGGAACGCACCGTCCAATTTCATTTTGACGGAATCCGCAGCAAGCTTGGGGCGGCGAATCGTCAGGAGGCCGTTGCGAAAGCCGTCGCGGAAGGAACTATCGAGCCGTAGTCGTGCCGATGTGGCGCGCGCGTCGGGACCGTCGCTGATTGTGAGCAATGATCAAGCACCAATCATGTCGTCGCACGGCAATCTGCGGGCCACACCTCGCCAACGAAACCGCATCCGCGACCGGTTGCGCAGAAGTGGCGCCCGAGGCTGATGTCGACTGGCCATCCATCGAATCCGGCGCCGCGGACAGGTGGGATGGCGCCGTGGTCGCGATTTCCGGCTGGATGGTACCGGTCGATGCAGCGGGGACCAGCCGGTATTTCCTGCTTGTCGCCGAGTGTCCGTGCTGCGTCACTTGCCTTCCCGGAGATCCGTCGACGTGCATCGAGATCATGACGGCGCACGCGTTGCCCGCGTCGGTGCGGCGCGTCGAGCTCATCGGCCGCTGGGAAAGGCTCAGCAACGATAGCGCGGGGTGGCGGTACCGGCTGTCGTCGGCGCAAGAGAGGCCCGCAGTATCCATGTATCGGCGCGTAACCCGTCGCGACTTTCTGGCTGCCTCGGCGCTGCTGGGATTGGCCGCATGTGCCGCCCCTACGGCGACGCCCGTACCAACCGATCGCGTCGCCGACGCTGTCGACAAGACGCCAGCCTGGCTCGCGCGACAGACGACAATCGACATGCACAGCCACGCCGGCCGCGTGATTGCCGCGCCCAAGGGATCGCCCGAGCGGCCTTTCCTTCCCGTCGCCGAGCCGATGAAAGACGGCGGCATGAACGTCATCTGCCTCGCGATCGTCACCGACACGTACGCGACGCGCATCACGCCCGATCGGCGCATCGAGGCGTACCGCGACCCCGAGCCGGGAGAGCTCTACGCGCTGGCGCAGATCGAGTTCGGCCGCGTGCGCAGCCTGGTCGAGCGTGAGTCTTTGCGCGTGGTCACCGACCTAGCGTCGTTTCGCGCCGCGCGCACCGGCCCGCCATCGATCATCGTTGCATCCGAAGGAGCGGACTTCCTCGAAGGGCAGCTCGATCGCGTCGACGAGGCGTGGCGCGAGCATCAACTGCGCCATCTCCAGCTCACGCACTACCGCGTGAACGAGTTGGGCGACATCCAGACCTCGGCGCCGGTCCATCACGGGCTCACCGATTTCGGCGCCGAAGTCGTGCGCCGCTGCAACAGGCTCGGCATCGTCGTCGATGTCGCGCACGGACCGCTCGCGTTGGTGCGGCGCGCCGCGCGCGAAAGCTCGCTGCCGCTGATTCTTTCGCATACCTCGCTCAACGCGGCGCCGGGTCCGCGCAGCCGCACCATCAGCGTCGAGCACGCGCGCGCCGTGGCCGATACCGGCGGGGTAATCGGCGTCTGGCCGCCGACGTCGATCTATCCGGACCTGGATGCGATGGCTCGCGGCCTTCGCGAGCTCGCGCTGACTGTCGGTGTGGAGCACGTCGGCATCGGCACCGACATGCTCGGGTTGCTGGTGCCCGCGGCGCTTGCGTCGTACCGCCAACTGCCGCTGCTCGCCGACGCGCTGGTTCGCGCTGGCTTCACCCCCGATGAGGCATCGCTCGTCCTGGGCGGGAACTACTCGCGAGTGTTCGAGCAGGTGCTCGCTGCCGCAGGATGAAAAGCGTGGTCTGTCGCTATGGTCCGGCGAGACAAGCCTGCAACCACGTTTCGGCGTCGTCCTGACACTTCATGGCGGAGCGCGGCGCGAGCGCGCGCGGCACCGCCCGTCTTGCATCCCGGACGAGCTCATCGAAGCGTCAATTCACGGCGCAGCCAGAGACCCTAGCATCCAGCGACGCACTTTCCCGCGCCATCGAATTCCATCGTCTTGCCGCTCAGCGCAGGATAAACGGGACGTCCCTTGACCAACGCAATGAACGCCGCGGTCCGCGATGTCGGTCGCACCTTGCCGCCGGAAGTCGCGCCTTCGTTGACGTGCGAGACGATCACCGAGACGGGCTGCACCAAGGTGTTGACCACGTATGCGGCTGCCTCGGGCGTGAGCGTGTTCGATCCGTAGTTGAACTCCATCAGGTTCACTTTGTAGAAATCGCGCTCGACGGTTTGCATCTCGGCGTGCATTCCCGTGTCGCCGGTCAGATACGCGGTGAGGCCGTTGGTGAACTTGATGACATAGCCGCCGGGTGGTCCGAGCGTGAGGCTCAGGCTGTCCGGCTCGAGGTTCTTGCGCTCCGCGTCGCCGATCAGCGCGATCGGCGCGGTGCTGTCGTGCGCGGCCGGGACGAGCGTGATCTCCACCGCCTTGGATGTCGGCGACGCCTTGACCGTGCGCGTGCCGCCGGTCTGCACGGTGGCGAGGCAGGGCGCCGCGATCGGTGCGACCAGGTCGGCGCCGGTCTGCGGGCATGCGGCGGTCGGCTTGCCGCGGATCGTCTCGATCTTGCGGCCGATGAAATTCGCCAGCGGCACGACCATGATCACCGCGGCATTCTTGGCGGCGGCGATCTCGGCGGTGGTGGAATTCGGCGCCGCCGACACGACCGGCACGTTGTCGCAGGTGCCGACTTCGAGCGCCTTCAGCTTCATGTCGCCAATGTGATCGCCGTGCGCGTGGCTGAGGATGACGACGTCGATCTTTCCAAGCCGCGGATCGTCCGCGCCCATGACCGATTGTCCGGCGTCATAGAGGATGCGCACGCCGGTCGGATCCTCGAAGATCGTCGCGCGGTCGCGCGCGCAGAGCTCGCCGGCGTGGGAGCCGAGTGGAGTGATCTTGACGGACTGCGCCCAGGCAGGGCAACTGACCGCGGCGGCCAACAGAAAAATCGAATGGGTGATGCGGAATCGCATGACTTTCTCCTTCGTTGACTGCGTGCCTGGGCGGCACCCGGGCCGGTGGACGAGCAAACAGCGGCCGGTACCCAGTATTTCACCTGATCGATTTAAGATGTAGGAGGTAGCGTCAGAGGCGACAAAATTAAGGAAAAATGGAGGGTCAGAGACGAAGTGTAGGTCGACCTTGCGCGCTCGTCATGTACTTGTAGCCCACGGTATGTCCGCAACGGACCGTCTGGGCACAAAGCTTGCATTCGCGCAAGGCATGAAAGAGTATGCCCCGGGAATCGAATCCACGGACTTGAGTCTCGTCGACGTGCAGACTACGGCAGGCGACGCGGCGGAGCCGGTTGCGGACGCTGCACCGCTAGCGAACGCGGAAACCGTGCACGCGACGACTGCTTTGGGCGCCGCGGAGCCCGCACGCGCGCTGACGCCCGTGGCCGGCACGGATGCAGTACCTGCGGTCGTGGCAACGGGCATCGACCGGTATCTCGCCAAAGCGATCGAGGAGCACGCTGCGGGACACGTCGATCGGACGCTCTGGGAACGGGCCATCGCCCAGGCCGGCGGCGACAATGCGCGCGCCAAAAGCATCTATCTGCAAAGCCGCGCCACGGCGATTCGTGTCACAAGACGTGAGAAGAGGGCGGCCCGGTACGCCCAAGTGGTGGACTCTCTCAGCAAGGCGCCCGAGCCCGGACTCGAACCTGTCGCAACGGAAGTGGACGCAGCGACAGCCGCTGCCAACAACGCCCGCCGTGCCATCGTAAGACGCAATCGCGTTCGCGCGACGGTGGCCGCCGGCGTCTTCGTTTTCCTGGGCGTGGCGGTGGTCGTGGTCATGGGACTGGTGGTCGTGCCGTCCAGCGACGACCCGGTAGGACAAGAGATCACCGCCAGCACCAAACCTCGTTTCAACGTCTTCGCGCGTGCGCCTGCGACCGCCGCGAAGCCCGCGACGACCGCTCCCGCTACGCCGGCGGAACAGACTCCCCCCGGCGAGGATTTTGTCGGCAGGCTGCCTGCATTGAAGAAGCAAGGCAATTGGAACGTTGTCGTTCTCTACGCCGTGGAGTGGACGCGAAAGCAACCGGATAACGCGGTCGCATGGAAAGAGCTCAGCCAGGGCTATCTCAAGTTACGCCAGGACCGGGAGGCGCAGGACGCAGCGACCAAGGCGGTGCAGCTCGCACCCGACAATTTCCTGCTGTGGCAGAACCTCGGACACGTCAACCTCGTTGTGCAGGCGCCCATGGAAGCCCTCAAGGCGTTCCATCAGGCTGCGGTCTTGAACGACCACGATGTCGTCAGCCTGGTGCAAGCCGGGCTTTTGCACGCGCAGTTTGGACAACTTCCCGACGCGAGGACCGCGTTCGACAAAGCGCTGGCGGTGAACCCTCAGAATGTGCCGGCACTCTGCGGAGCGACGTCCGTCGCGCAGAGGGAAGGACGCGTGAAGGATGCGCAGGCGATGGCGCGGCAGGTGGCGTCGCTTGCGGAGCGTTGTAGTGAAGCGGGAGATGGGGCGAGTGTGCGGGTTGCGGCGGGGGAATCGGCGCGAGAAAAAATGAACCCATGATGAGTATGCCGCACGGTCAAGCGAACGTTCGGCGACGCAAGAGGGACATCAAGACATGCGCGCAACGATAGCCATCCTGCTTGGGTTCGCATTCGTCTTTGCGAATGCGAATGGGAACGCCGCGACGGAAGCGGTCACGTCGGATGGACGTCGAGTTCTCCTTGACGACAACGGAACGTGGAAACCGAAAGAGGAGTCGAGCCAGCGCGCGGCCGCCGCAGTCACCCGGACGACGCCAAGATCCGCGACGAGCGTGGCGCGCAGCGGTTACGGCACTTTCTCATTCGCCTACGACCCGAACAAGTGGACGGTCGAGCAACACCCGCTCAGCGAAACCGTCGAATTCATATTTCGTCACGCCAGCGGTTCCGGCAATGTCAAAGTCGTAACCGAGCAAGTGCAAATGACGCTGGAGGGGCTCAAGAAGCTCAACGTGCGAATGATGACCAAAGGCGATCCGAAAGCGCACATCGAGAGCGAGTCTGCCATGACCGTGAACGGAAACGCCGGCCTGGTCATCGATAACGTCAGCGAAGAATTCGGCGCGCGGTGGCACGTCCGGCGATTCCTCTGGAGCGGCAAGCAAGGCGCGGTGCAGATGGTCGCGACGGTCGCCAATAACCTGTATGACGATCGCGCGGCGGACGTCAACGATTTGATTGCCGGGTTTACGACCCATTGAATCCCGGGGACAAGATCGATTCATTGGCCCAGCCAATCCCCGATCAAACAGGAAGTCGTCTCTGACCCTATTTATTCGCTGCGTTGCGCCTCGAGATGGCGCATGGGTCCCAATGAGCGTCGGCTCAGCATAAGCAACATCAGGCCAAGTGCGATCAAGCCCCACGTGGAGAGTGTCGGCACGATCACCACCGCTGCCGCCACGTTGGTCAGCGAGAAGTTGACCGACGTCAGGCCCGCCGCCGTCGCGGTGACGGCATACGGTCCTCCGGCCACGCCGCCGGCGGTAAACGGCACCGACGCGACGCCCGCGGCATCGGTGGCGACCACGATCGTTGTCGTGCCGTTGCTGAAAACACCCGAGGGGCCCGATGCCGGCGCGGTGAACGTCACGCTCACGCCGGCGACCGGGTTGTTCCCGGCGTCGCGCACCGTCACTGCCAGCGGATTGGCGAATGGCGTGTTGACGGTTGCGCTTTGCGGCGTCGATCCCGGATTGGCGGTCATCGACGATGCCGCGCCGGTTGTGTTGCTGAGCGAGAAATTGACTGTCGGCAGGCCGGCGGCCGCGGCCGTCACCGTGTAGGGTCCGCCGGCGGTGGCGTTGGCCGTGAACGGCGCCGATGCGACACCCGCGACGTTGGTCGCCACCACGATCGTCGTCGTGCTGTTGGTAAACAAGCCGGACGCGCCCGAGCCCGGCGCAGTGAATGTCACGTTCACGCCCGCGACGGGGTTGTTGGACGCGTCGCGCACCGTCACCGCCAGCGGATTGGCGAATGCGGTGTTGATGGTCGCGCTTTGTGGCGTGGTGCCCGCGTTGGCGGTCATCGACGCCGCCACCCCGGCGGTGTTGGTGAGTGCGAAATTGACTGTCGCGAGGCCCGTCGCGGCCGCGGTCACGTTGTACGGCCCGCCGGCGGTGCTATTGGCCGTGAACGGCGCCGACGCAACGCCCGCGGCGTTGGTCGCCACCACGATGGTCAGCGTGCTGTTGCTGAACAATCCGGAAGCGCCCGAGCCTGGCGCGGTGAACGTGACGTTGACTCCGGCCACGGGATTGTTGCCGACATCGCGCACCGTCACCGCCAGCGGATTGGCGAAGGCGGTATTGATGGTCGCGCTCTGCGGCGTCGTGCCCGCGTTGGCCGTCATCGACGATGCTGCGCCGGCGGTATTGGTCAGCGAGAAATTAACCGTGGTGAGGCCCGTCGCCGCAGCGGTCACCGTATACGGACCACCGGAGGTGGCATTGGCCGTAAACGGCGCCGATGCGACACCGGATGCATTCGTCGCAACCACGATCGTCACGGTGCTGTTGCTGAAGACGCCCGACGCGCCCGAGCCCGGCGCGGTGAAGGTGACGTTCACGCCGGACACGGGATTGTTGGAGGCGTCGCGGACCGTGACCGCGAGCGGATTGGCGAACGCGGTGTTGATCGTCGCGCTTTGCGGTGTCGTGCCCGCGTTGGGGGTCATCGTCGAGGCCGCGCCGGCGGTATTGGTCAGCGAGAAATTGACGGTGGTGAGGCCCGTCGCTGCCGCGGTCACCGTATAAGGTCCGCCGGCGACGCTGTTGGCCGTAAACGGCGCCGATGCGACTCCCGCGGCGTTGGTCGCGACCACGATGGTCGTGGTGCTGTTGCTGAACAAGCCCGAAGCACCCGAGCCTGGCGCGGTAAAGGTGACATTTACGCCGGGGACGGGATTGTTGCCGACATCGCGTACCGTCACTGCCAATGGATTGGCGAATGCCGCATTGATGGTCGCGCTTTGTGGCGTCGTGCCCGCGTTGGCGGTCATCGTGGCCGGCGCGCCGACGGTGTTGGTCAGCGAGAAATTGACGGTGGTGAGGCCCGTCGCTGCCGCGGTGACGTTGTACGGTCCGCCCGCCGTGCTGTTGGCGGTGAACGGCGCCGATGCGACCCCCGACGCATTGGTCGCGACCACAATCGTGGTCGTGCTGTTGCTGAATAATCCCGAAGCACCCGAGCCCGGCGCGGTGAACGTGACGTTGACGCCGGGCACCGGGTTGTTGCCGACGTCGCGTACCGTGACCGCCAGCGGGTTGGCGAACGCCGTATTGATGGTCGCGCTCTGCGGCGTGGTGCCTGCATTGGCGGTCATCGACGCCGGTGCGCCGACGGCATTGGTCAGCGAGAAGTTGACAGTGGCGAGGCCTGTCGCTGCCGCGGTGACGTTGTATGGTCCGCCCGCCGTGCTGTTGGCGGTGAACGGCGCCGATGCGATCCCCGCGGCATTGGTCGCCACCACGATGGTCGTCGTGCTGTTGCTGAATAGACCCGACGCGCCCGAGCCCGGCGCGGTGAACGTGACGTTGACGCCGGGGACTGGGTTGTTGCCGGCGTCGCGCACGGTCACGGCTAATGGATTGGCGAATGCCGTGTTGATGGTGGCGGTCTGGGGTGTCGTCCCCGCATTGGCGGTCATGGTCGCCGGCGCACCGACGTTGTTGGTGAGCGAGAAATTGACCGTGGTCAGGCCCGTCGCCGCAGCGGTGACGTTGTAAGGTCCGCCCGCGGTGCTGTTGGCGGTGAATGGCGCGGATGCGATCCCCGCGGCATTGGTCGTGATCACGATGGTCGTCGTGCTGTTGCTGAACAAGCCCGAAGCACCCGAGCCCGGCGCGGTAAAGGTGACATTCACGCCGGGAACCGGATTGTTGCCGACATCGCGTACCGTCACTGCCAATGGATTGGCGAACGCGGTATTGATGGTGGCGCTTTGCGGCGTGGTACCGGCATTGGCCGTCATCGAGACGGGCGCGCCGACGTTGTTGGTCAGCGAGAAATTGACGTTGGGAAGGCCTGTGGCCGCGGCAGCGACCGTGTACGGTCCACCGGCAATGCTGTTCGCGGTGAATGGCGCCGACGCGACTCCGACGGCGTTAGTGGTCACGACGATGGTCGTGGTGCTGTTGCTGAACAGGCCCGACGGTCCCGCGCCTGGCGCGGTGAAGGTCACATTCACGCCGGGCACCGGATTGTTGCCGACATCTCGTACCGTCACCGCCAATGGATTGGCGAAGGCGGTGTTGATTGTCGCGCTTTGCGGCGTGGTGCCTGCATTGGCGGTCATCG